>Ga0172368_10001407_pt1 | contig 33034 bp, 45 predicted proteins | sample Lak11m_FD_114540 | JGI IMG/M metagenome (GOLD analysis project Ga0172368, IMG submission 114540) | Freshwater microbial communities from Kabuno Bay, South-Kivu, Congo - kab_022012_11m | ecosystem: Environmental > Aquatic > Freshwater > Lake | place: Democratic Republic of the Congo: South-Kivu...
ATTATCTGGTTGAAGATATAGTCTAATCTCTATAGTAATATAGAGCAGGAGTTATCCTGGGTGAGAGAGTAGCGTCCCTCACCAAATATAAATGACAGTTGCAATCTACGTTTTACACGATACTGAAGCTTTAAGAGAAGCTGAAGAAAAAGCATTTCTAATGAATTCGACAAGATATGATCAAAACACCAATTTTCTAGCAACAATACGGCATGAAGCGTTATATGCCGCTTTTGTATTAACAAAACAAACATTTGATAAAACTGATATTATTTTTCATAATCTTGAAAATCTTAAAGATCTTCCAGAGAATTTTCATCTTTGGAATGAATCACTATATAGAACAGTTCAGATGCAATCTGGAGAACTATACAGTTATGGAACATGCTTATTTAATAAGTTTTGTGGATTTGACAAGATTGTTATAACAAAAAGTATTGGGAAAAAAGCAATAAATGAAATAAATGAAAAAATCTACAGCTATTATAAAAAGGACAATAAAAAATATTATGCCGCTCTAACTGAATTAGAAAAACGACTATTCTTCTTTATTTCATCAACAAACCATACACCAAGTTTAGATATTGAAGAAATGGTGGATTTAAAAGATGAACTAACAGATAAAATATTCAAACAATTACCAAATAACAATATCAAACTTGGATATTATATTGTTGAAGCACTTACTGATAAATGTATTAATGCTATGAGTGAGAATTCTGGATTATACAAATTGTTTAAAAGTGGATCAAGATTCAGTAGAGCTCAATTAGCAAGATCTACTATCACAATTGGATATTCTGCCGACGCAGAAAATAAAGTAATCGCTAGACCAATTAAATCGAGCTTGTTAGAAGGGTTAACAGAGGAACAATATTTCCGAGTCGCACCAGCAACAAGAAAAAGTATTAAAGATAAATCTAAACACACTCCAAGCAGTGGTTACTTAGAGCGCACCCTGGTCATGGCGCTCTCAATGATTGAGTTTGATCTTGATGACTGTGAAACCGACAACCACTTAGAATTTATAGTGATGTCTAAAGAACATGCGCAAACTTTAGTAGGAAAATACTATAGCGACCCCAGTGAGCAAGAAATCATTTGGAAAGAATTGGATATTAAAACAGCAATTAGTTATGTCAATAAAAAAATTAGAGTTCGTTCTCCAATGACGTGCATTAATCCAAATTTCAAAATTTGTAGAAAATGTTTTGGTAGTAAAAAATTAACAACAAAATATGTTGGTATTGTGGCAGCCCAGTTGATCACGGAGAGACTTACACAGCTTACTTTGAGGACGTTGAGCTAGCGTCCCTATAACAGTAATGTTATTGAAAACAACTCCTCTAATTCGGTGAAACTCCTAATAAAATAGGACAATACCGAGCCAAGCTTTCAGAAGCTGCTAACTTCTGACTGAAGGTGTAACGACTAGTCGAAAGACGTAAGCTGTAAGCTATTGACAGCTGAAACGGGGAGCGACCAGAATTATCTGGTTGAAGATATAGTCTAATCTCTATAGTAATATAGAGCAGGAGTTATCCTGGGTGAGAGAGTAGCGTCCCTCACCAAATATAAATGTTCACGAATCTGGACACGCAACGTTACCAATAGATAATGAGATTGTAAAATTCTTTGAAGAACACCTAATTGATGTTAAAACAGAATTAAATTCTCAAACAAATCAAGAATGCACAACTCTAAAGTTTGATACTGACCAATTCCCAACCCAATTAATAGTCAAACAACAAAAACCACCAATATGTGGGTTTTTAGGTGTTCAAGATAATAGACTTGTGTTTGGGGAAGACAATTTGACAGTATATAATCAAGATGTCATTTCAGTTGTCGAAGATATTAAAAAGATATTGAGACAAGGTTCAGTTACGACTGGTGTTGTTCCATACTATATAGATCTCATGACAGCTTTGTTAGAAGTTGGAAATCTATATAGCTCATTTGTTGAAATATTGTTTGCAAATATGTTTGTTGTTGATTATGATAAGAAAATTTTCTGGAGATACCGGCAAGATCTTTTGCCGACTTTTAAACTTGGTGATAAAATGATGGCAGCATATATCTCTAGCCGAATTGGACTATTATATCAACCGAACAAGAATACAATCGAACAGGTAGATCTTGAAGAACTTGATGAAATAGATCTTGAGAATTTAACAATTTATGAAAAGATATATTTAAGTCGTGTATGATAACATCCTTTTGGCAAACATAGAATAACCATCCGAGGGAGCAAATTAAATATGTAGATAAGGCTGGGGAGTTGCATATGGTAGAGTAGAAATACCCTATATGCAATCACCCCAGTCGCTCCCACTTTTAAAGGGAAAGAAAATGGCTCTTGAACCAGTTGATTTAAATAGATGTTAAGCAGAAGTAAAAGAAGGATCATTTATAACTCTTGGACCAAGAAAATTTATCAGATGTAATACTATTCCAAAACAGACCTGGCAAAGATGGATTACGAGAAAATATGTCTTTGTGTGGACCTTGTTCAGAAATTGTGAAAAAAATTTAGGTAAAGGTTTTTGTACACTGCAAGAGATTAAGAAATAAATTTCTAAAAAGACTTAAAAAGAGGAGAAAATGGCAAATATTACCTGCTCAGAATGCAACAGCCCAATAAAAAATGTTTCAATCAGATTGTTTATTGATGATGAAAAAAAGAAACAAGTTTGTAATAAGTGCTGGAAAAAAGCTTGTGAAGAGAGATTTGCCGATAAAAAATCAATAGACAAGATAACAATCAATAAAATAATAAGGAAATAATATGTCAGAAATACAACATATAGATGTTCATATAGCCGAACTGCGCCGCCAAATTATAAATAAGATAATTGAATTTAAGAATATTCGAAAGAAATCAGAAAGCACTCCAGATGATGAAAACCCAAATCATTGGAAAGAATTAATTCAGGATATGGTTAAAGAAGCTGAAGAGTATAATACACACATCAATTTTGATTTCATTCTAGATTCTTTGCCGGATGATCTTAAACGAACATTTCTTTGGATTGGGGTTAACAATAAAGGAATTCAAACATGGAATAATGATCTGATTGGATTAAATTTTAAAGATGCAATTATTCGAGCTATTTATAATGATCCATATAACTTTATAATATATGATAGTTTTGAAGCTGTTATAGAAACAGAATTTCCAGAAATTAATATATTCGAACCGATTAGCTTAGAAACAGTAAATAAAGTCGCAGATAAAATAATAGAACATGTTAAAAATTCAGAAGTTGATGAAGATTCATCCGAGCAGATAATTGTATTTGACATTACAGATCCAACTAAAAATGTTGAGATGATATATCCTGAATTTGAGAAATTTATAGGAATTTTTAAATCGGCAAGAGCTAAAAATATTGGAATGATTTAAAACTAATAAGAGTTAGCGAGAATTAACACTTCTCGCTAACTCCTTATATTTTTATTTTTTTTCAATTCTCATATAGAAATTATATTAATGTAATTAAGCTTAAATTGCTTACTCATTCTTAATTCAGAAGAATACAAACTAATTGTGCTGTAGAAGAAATAGATAAATGGATTCAGAAATCCACAGAAATAATTGATGACGAAATTAATGAACCAGCATTTAGAACGATGGACCCAAATAGATATTTAAAGGAGAAATAAACATGATCACAATAATAGAATATGTAATGGATTACTTTACTAGACCAAAACAAGATGTTCTATTAAGAGGAATGCATTATCTTGATATGATAATGGATCATTTGGTTATGTTGATTCTTTTTCCAAACTCAAGAGATCAAAATCATTGGAAAAAGGAAATAATAAATTTTTTGATGTATAGTCAACGACCAAAAATTAAAAACCGTATTAAAATCAAACAAGATGAATATTTTGACATATTATTTGATCAACCAATAGAACCAAAAGAACCATATTTTGATTCGTATCTTTGGTTAGCTATTAGAGATATTTTATATGATGAGAAGTATAAAAACGAATATTCAGAATTTAGAAAAAATTATCACAGTGTTGATGAAAATCTTTGTGATCTCCTATATGATAAAATAAAAAAATTCATGTGGAATATTAGTTTTTATATGTCAAAAAAAGAACTTAATAAACAAATTATTGAACAAGAGCTAGAAAAATATATAGAAAATTAACAGGAGGAATAAAATAATGACTAAACAAAAATTACCGGATATGCAGTATACGGCACCAGATCACAAAATCAGAATCAATAGAGTTGGTATTAATTCTGTTCAGTTACCAGTTTTTGTTTCCATGAAAAACGGCGGAGTACAACATTCTGTAGCTAAAGTCGACTGCTATGTAGATCTTGCCGAAAATCTTAAAGGAACAAATATGAGCCGATTAATAATTGGCTTACAAAAATTTGTTGGTCAACAACTTAGCGGCAAATTACTTTATGCTATTACAGAAAATATAAGAATTGCAGCAGAAGCTGATACGTGTGAAGTAAGTTATTCGTTCCCATACTTTATTACTAAATTAGCACCAGCATCAAAAGAACCAGGGATGTTACCGTATCACATTTGTTTCACAGGAATTAAAACAAAAGAAAATTATATATTTAAGCTCGGAGTAAAAGTATTAACAACTTCTTTATGTCCATGCTCTAAAGAAATTTCAGAATATGGGGCACACAATCAGAAGGCCCTTGTTAATATAAATATTCAAACAAAAGAGAACGCATTTGTCTGGATTGAAGATCTTATAGATGTTGCAGAATCATGTGCCTCATGCGAAATATATTCTGTGTTGAAACGCATAGATGAAAAAGTAGTTACCGAACGAGCTTATAATAATCCAAAATTTGTAGAGGATATGGCTCGCGCCGTATATAATAAAATATCAGAAATAAAAGATATTGAAGAATTCAAAATATCAGTTGAATCAGATGAATCAATTCACGCGCACAACGCAATAGCTATAATGACAAGTTACTAGGAGATAAAAATGACTCAAGAAGAATTCAAGAGTAAATTTAAACTAGGTGTATCTTTAATACATAAATTCGATAATTCATTATGGTACTCTGTCAATTGTGACTGTGGAGATAATGAATGTGGATCAATAGTTGAAATTGAATTAGATAAAGAGCTTGGTTTAATTTATATGCATTTTTATAAAGATCTTTACTTTGATTTCTGGAGATATCCAGATGATATATATACAAATTTTATTAAAGATTTATTCTATAATAAAATCATTAATGGAACCAAAAGATTCTTTTATAGATGGAAAAAAGCTCTTATATTGGGTTTCACCGGCGAGATCAAAGTCCATGGAGACTTTGTCATTACTGAACCCGAGCACATTACCAATTTTGCAGAAGCTTTATTAGAAGGAAGAGACTGTTGTCTTGAAGCTAAAACAAAACTTGAAGGAAAATAATTATGCAACAATCACCAACGACAGACAAAGATCTTGGCTTAGTAATTAATTATGAAACTAAATTTGCTGATATTCGGCAAAGAGCTAAAGATGAATATATTCAAAGAAAATCTAAAAGAAAAAAAGATAAAATAACTCCAGTTCCAGAAGCGTATCCAGGAAAAATAGTAGTTGTATGTGATCAAAGTATGAAAGAAAGGCACTACTATTTGTGCGAGGTTGTTGATTTCAATTTGTGGGAATATTGTTTTGATTACTTTGGAATTCTACTAAAAACAACAAACAAAGATTATTTATCAAACATTGGAAGACTTATTGGATTTACTGGGAGTTCGAGGGGGTGGGTATTTCGTAAGAGTTTAACAAAATTAACAGAAGATAAAATTAAATGGTTAAATAAATAAAAACTTCTACGATATTTTTAATGGTAAAAACCCAACTGTCAATCATAGAGTTCTAAATCCGAGCTCAATCAAAATTAAAAGGAGAAGTATGAGCACAGAAACTGAAATATTAGAACTGTGGGAATCAGTTAAACGACCAAATATAGATCTTTTTATTAAATGGCTTAAAGAGTCTGATTTCTTTAGAGCACCATCATCAATGACACATCATGGGGCATATGAAGGTGGATTGGCAGCACACACATTAGCTGTCTTTAAAATATTAGAAAAGAAATTACTCATGTATTCAGATTTAAAAATAGAAAGAGATTCAGTAATAATATGTGCATTAGGGCATGATCTTTGCAAAGTAAATTTCTATTCAACCGGAACAAAAAATGTTAAAGATAAAGACACTGGTAAATGGTCTGAAAAAAATGTTTATATTGTAAATGATAAATTTCCATATGGTCATGGTGAAAAATCTGTAACACTTTTACAATCTTTCATCTCTGTCAAACCAATGGAGCGACTTGCAATTAGATGGCATATGGGACCATATGAACCAAATACAATGTTCTATGGACATAATCAACCATTCAATCAAGCTATGGATATTCCATTAGTTGTTTTATTATTTACAGCAGACTTAGAAGCTAGTAGAATTGTGGAGCAAAAAAATGATAAACAATGAAGGAGCGTCTGAAATTTGTATAAGCTGTCAACTCTGTTGTAAAAGTGTTGGAATTTATTCAGCTTCTCCTTATACAGAAGAAAATAAAGAATTTTATGAAGCTAGAGGAGCAAAAGTAACAAAACGAAACATAAATGATTGTGAATATATGTTTCTTGATTTTAATTTTCCATGTCCAAATTTAGATCCTGTTAAAGGTTGTTTAATTTATGATACAAGACCAGAAGTTTGCAAAACATATCCAGAGATAGGATCTCCTATTTTGGATGGGTGTGAATTGCACAATAAAGGATTTATATAAGATTAATTCGGCAAGACCTACTAAAAAGATCTTGCCGAATTAATTATAAAAGGAGAACAATATGTCAATTAAAGAAATTCTAAAATCATCAATATTTCAATTCATATCTATAATAACTACAATTATTATAGCAACGATTGGATTCACAATTGGTGTAGAAAACAGATATGTTTCTCAAACCAGTTTAACTAAGACAATAACAGATTTAAAAGCAGATATCTTAAGCGGCAAAATCTTAACAATATCTCAAATTGTAGATGGATTGAAAGAAAAAGGAATAACCGGAAAGCTTGCTCCACACGAACAGATTAAATTAGACAATATGAAAGAAGAATTATCATTAATCAAACGCAAATTATCAGATTATGATAGATTAGATAGAATGACAAAAGCTCTTGCCGCGCCAAAATATAATGATTTCTCACTAACATTATCGCTTATGAATCAACGAATTGATAATCAAAATAAAATCATTACTGAATTACAAGAAAAACTAAAGGAGAAATAAATGTTTGATCTAAGTAAAAAAGAAACTTCCAATAAACACTTGAAGATTTTTAAAAGAGTTAGAAATTAAAGGAAACAATATGATAATGTATCTAAAATACTTAAATTATGTCATAAGACACAAATGGTTCGTTTTTATTGAATGTTGTAAAATCGGCAAGATCTGGAGAGGAATCTGGCACGATATGTCAAAATTTAGATCTTATTAGATTATAAATAGATATTTAATATATCTAGAAAAAGGATTAAAAATTATGAAAATATGTTCTATAAAAGATTGTGGTAAAAAGTATTTTGCAAATGGATATTGTCAAAAACATCATGACCAAATTAGATATTATGGGAAAATTAGAGAAAGATCTCAAAAAGATCCAAATGAAATTATTATAGAAAATAATATATGTCGAATGAAACTATATAATATGAAATGTGAAGAAATTGCAGAAACAATATTCGATTTTAAATATAAAAAAGATATAGAAAAATTTAAATGGCACATTTGTCATGGCTATGTTGAAAGTACTTGGTATGACGAATATGGTATATCACATACTATGATGCTACATAGCGCTATTATATATTTGTTTAATAAAATAATACCAGATAATCAAATTATAGATCATAAAGATAGAAATAAATTAAATAATTTAGATGATAATCTAAGATTTTGTACAGAATCTCAAAATTGTCAAAATAGAAGTTTATCTAATATTAACACAAGTGGTTATAAAGGTGTTAATTGGTCAAACTCTGATAAGAAATGGAGAGCTCAAATTGTAGTTGATTATACATATATTTATCTAGGATTATTTAATACTAAAGAAGATGCCGCAAAAGCTTATAATGTAGCAGCTATAAAATATTTTGGTGAGTTTGCTGTTTTGAATAATATATAGGAGAAAGCAATGTATCTGAAATATATAAAATATCTCTTGAGACATAAATTGTATGTATTTTGTGAGTGTTATAAATATGGTATAATTTTAAGAGGAATTTTTCATGATTTTTCAAAATTCTATCCGGATGAATTTATAGCTTACGCTAGATATTTTTATGGAAATTATCCAGATTGGAATGATGTAAAACGAAATTGTCCTGGATATTCTTATAAATATACTAAGCAAGGAGTTGAGAAAGCTTTTGATTTGGCGTGGTTGAAACACCAACATAGAAATAGACATCATTGGCAGTACTATTTATTACGCGAGGATGATGGTGGAACTAAGGTTCTAGATATACCAACAGATTATCTGTATGAAATGGTAGCGGACTGGAAAGGCGCTGGTAGAGCTATTACAGGAAAAAATGATCCAGAAGAATGCAAAAAATGGTACATAAAAAACTATCAAAAAATAAAATTGTCAGAAAATAGTCGCACAAGAGTTAATAATATTTTGGGGAAATCAATAAAATAAGTTTTTAATTTTTACAATTTTTATATAGAAATAATATAAATGTTAATTATTTTTGTTTAGCTCTTAAACTGATAAAGGAGAATAAGTAATGAGTGAGTGGAAGAAAGTTTTTATTACACCACAAAAGTTTCACGCCGACATAATTAAATTAGCTAATTTAATCCCAAAAAATAAATATCAAGGAATTATCGGATTACCAAGAGGTGGGTGTATTCCAGCAATCTATATTAGTCATTTCTGTGATCTTGCTTATTTTGAATTTAGTGATTTACCATATTGCTGTGATAATTTCTCAAATATTCTCATTATTGATGACCTTGCTGACTCTGGCCGAACCCTTAAAAATCTTAATCAAGAAGAACCAGAATCTAAATTCGATACTGCTGTCATTTATTACAAACCAAGATCTGTAGTTGTTCCTACATATTTTGTTGAGAAAGTAGAAAATTCAGACTGGATCGTGTTTCCTTTCGAGAAAGCTGATGAAGAACCTAATCGAGAAACTTAACTGGAGGAACAAATGATTGTATCTGTAAATCTTAACACAATACCATTTTTATCATCAACAGATTCAACAAGAGCAAGTATGAGTGCTAAACAGATTCAACAAGCACTAACTTGCCCTAACACAGAAATTCCATATGTAATTGGATCGGATTATCGAACCGTTACAAACTCATCAAAAATGGGTATAATTTTAGCTAAAGATGACGGGGAAGTATTATATAGGAATAAAGATTTAATAATCATTCAATATGCAAATCTTAATAAAGTTCAAGATATACACCTTCCGCCGATAAAAAAGACAGCAGGTTCATTTGGAACAAAATTAAGATTTGCATTATCACAAGGATCAAAATTTAAAAAAGGTGATACATTAGCAAACTACGATTGTTTTATTAATGGCGTTCCATCCTATGGTTATAATGTGTTTACAGCATATATGCCTTACTTTGGATTCAATCATGAGGATGCAATTACAATTAGTGAAAGTTTAGCAAACAAAGCAAGATATACTCAAGTTGATAAGGTTTACATACCTATATATGAATATACTCTAATGCAAGAATTCTATAAAGAATGTGAGAATTCATATACATATCTTCCCGGAGTAGGACAAAAAATAAAAGATGATATTGTTTGTTGTATAATTGCTCCAAGAGACAGTGCCACTGCAAATTATTCTGATCTTAAAAATAAAGTTCAGATGTCTTTAAAGAATATGTCATTGTCAGATTTATTGAATATGGGATTTTCTGGCGATGGTAAATTTGCAATTGATAAAATTAAAACAAAAGTTGAAGATGGAATCGTCTCTGGGATTAAAATTCACAGATTTAAAAAAGCAAATACTCAGCTTATGATTGATCACAACCTAGAAACAGTATTAGATCAATTATATTTGACATATGGCGCTTTTGTAGTAAAAGAATACAACAATCTTTTGAAACACTTTAATTATCAATACATGGAATATATTCTCAATAAGTATTATGTATATCATGAAAAAACAAAAGGGTCAAGAGGAGAAATAGGTCTTAATAATCTATGTTATTTAATTGAATTGGAAGTGTCTAAAGATTGTTCAACTAAAGTAGGGGATAAACTTGCTAACCGATATGCAAATAAAGGTGTAGTAAGTTTGATTCTCCCAGATGATCTTCGACCAATTGCATTAAACTCAAATAAACCAATTGATCTTATCTTTAATCCCTTCGGTAGAATGAATGCCGCTTTCTAGTGTAAACTAGATCGAATAACTCCGTGAATTCGGTGAAATTCCCTCTGGGACAATACCGAGCCAAACTTTCAATATAATCTCGCTAATTATATTGATTGAAGGTGTAACGACTATCCCGAAAGGGAGTACACTCAAGCGAGTGGAAGCGCGGAGCATCCAAGATAAAATTTTTAAAATAAGGAGAAGTTAAATGCCAAAATTGATTGATTTGACAGGAAAGATATTTGGTCATTGGAATGTAATTAAACAAGATATGTTATCACTTGGTAAAGGTGCTTTTTGGATATGTCAATGTACATGTGGAACTATCAAAACAATAGATGGATCTTTTCTAAGAAGAGGACAAACTACTCATTGTGGATGTCAACTGAAATCATTAAATTTATCAAATAGTCAAATATATAAAATATATTCTGGTATAAAACAAAGATGTTATAATCCTAAAAATTCTGGATATTCATATTATGGCGGTCGTGGTATAAAAATGAAACTTGGGTATAACCCATCTTGGATGATGATATAGTCTGATCTGTATAGTAATATACAGCTGTCTAAAATAGACGAACTAGAAAGTAGCGATTCTAGTTGAACAAAATGGTATTCTCACGGCAAAATCTGGGACAGCTACTAGAAGCTGTCGTTGGAAAATCAACAATGTATTGTGACGAACATATTAGACAAAATCCAGAAAATGCTAAAGAAATAATAACATGGTTAAACGAATCAATTATAAAATATATTAATCCAGAGTATTCTTCAAGAATTAAAAATGAAATTATTAATAATTTGGATAATATTGAATTTAGAAATTCTTTTGTTGAAAATATAAAAGAATCAAATTTATTTGTTGAAGCTCCATCGTTCGCTGAAATAGATATTAAAACATTATTGAAAAATTCAATAGATTATAAAGAACCAATTTTAATTAAAAAAGAAACAATTAAGTTCATGAAACAAAAACTAAAATTGGAAACACCATTTCCAGACGAAGACGTTCATTTAGAAAATATATTATGTGCTCCAATTTATATTCAAAAGTTATCAAAACTTGTGTCAAAAATCATCAATGCTCGAGACTTTGGAAGCGTTAAATCGATAACAAAACAACCAACAAAAGGAAGAGCACGCGGTGGTGGCAGTAGAGTCGGTTTTTTCAAAATGGCTGCTTCTAAGAGAAATCTTAGTCGAAAAATCTCCTTAATTCAGGGAACATCTGATCATTTAGAAATGAAGATAATCCTGAACCAAGCTTCAACTAAAGCTGCTAACTTTAGTTGTTGAAGGTGCAACGACTATTCCGAAAGGAAGTACACTCAAGCGAGTGGAAAAAGGAGACACCCTATAAAATAAATATTAAAAGGATCTTAAAAATGGAATTTGATAGATTAAATTTAACTCAAAAATATAACTTCTTTGATATGATTGATATTCCAGAACAATATAAAAACATTATATTAACTGATATTGAAAATAAAACTATCTTAAAAGATTTTCTCAAATTTATAATACAAGATGAGAAACATTTACAAAATCAATGTTGGTTATGGCTAGGTGGAAAAGATAAAAATAAATACGGTAAAAAGAATGGGGTAGCAGCACATCGTATAATGTGGATGTATTCAAGAAATAAAGAAATTCCAAATAATCTCATTATTAGACATACATGTGATAACCCACCATGTGTAAACCCATTTCATTTACGATTTGGAACTATACAAGATAATGCAAATGATATGAAAAATCGAGGTAGATCATTATTTGGAGAAAAACATCCAGACGCACTTCTCACAGATGAACAAGTAAAGAATATACTATATGATTTATATTATGGTAAATCAATAATATCAATTGCAAAAAATTATAATGTTCTTGAAATTATAATAAGTAAAATCGCTAACGGACATACACGAAAACACTTATTCAAACAATTAGAACAAGAACATATTGATCAAATACGAAATAATTGTAACAAAAATCAGTTAAGAAATAAATTATCAGAAAATAATGTCAAGAATATTCGAGAACTTTTTAAAACTGGAAAATATACATATACATCTTTATCAAAACAATTTAATGTAAGAGTTACAACAATTTCAAATATTATAAATAATTTATCTTGGAATAATATATAGGGTGAAGAGATAGTCTGAACTATACAGAAATGTATAGCTGTGGATAATTCCACGAGTAGAGGAGTAGCGAACTCTACTGAACATTTTTGCAGATGGAAATAGAAAGTATGCTTGCGCATGGATGTGATCTTGCAGTTAAAGAAATACTCTCTGTGAAAAGCGATTGGACAGCAGGAAAAAAAGATTTGGTTCGACAACTTATAGTAAATGGAAAATATGATCTTCCAGAGAATCGACCAATTAAAAGCCGCACCAAAGAAGTGGTCGATATCCAAATTCAATTTTTGAAATCGTAAAAAGCTAAAACTAATCACTGTGAAGGAGAAATAAAAAATGTCAGTTAATAAGGTTATTCTCGTTGGTTGGGTTGGTCAAGATCCAGAATTAAGGCACACAGCAGATGGAACCGCAGTATGTAATCTTAGTATTGCAACCTCTGAGACCTGGAAAGATCAAAAAGGCAATGAACAAAAACGTACAGAATGGCACAGAGTAGTTTTCTGGAGACGCCTTGCTGAAATCGCCTCACAGTATCTTAAAAAAGGTTCTCAAGTTTATATTGAAGGAAAAATTCAATCAAGAGAATATGAAGACACAAATGCTCCTGGAACAAAACGTAAAGCTTATGAAATTATAGCATATGATCTTAGAATGTTGGATAAACAAAATAAGATCACAAATAACGTTACTGAAAGTGTACCCGTTAGTTAAAAAGAAAAAGGAGGAAGATATTGAATCTTCTAACTACAAGATCTGAAGCTGTTGAAAATGAGTATCTCACAATCAGCAGCTTCAGATCTGCCCAATATAGTCTTATTAATTATTTTATGAATTTGTGTGTAGAATATATCTCGAAGCAAAATAAAAACTATTTAAAGATCCAAAATATAGTTATTCGAGATCTACCAACATATAATGGTATATATAATAGTGCACTTACGCAAGTAACTGCAGACATATTATTTTCAAATCTTAATGTCCCCACAACAAAGACTTTTATTAACTTTCTTATTCCAACATTAATAGATGAATGTTTCTTTATACTTAATGGAAACTATTTTGTTCCTACATTATATATCTTAGATAAACCAATTGTTATCAAGAAGAAATCAATCAAATTATCAAGCACATTTAACTCGATTACAATATATGATAAATTGATTACATTCATGGGAAACAATATGCCAGTAATGTATTTCTTGAATATATTTTTATCCGATACAAATCCAGCTCAAGCCGCTATAAAACGAGATTTCATTCAAGCATTTAAAATAACATCCTCACAAATATCAGAACAAGATTTATTAAGTTATTTTAGTAATCTGTTTAAATGTGATCCGGACAGAGCTATAATTCAGAGTCATTTCCACGACATATTTTTTGACGATTATTCAAAACTATTATATAAACAATGTTATAATATTGAAGAACAAGATTTGAATATTCAAACTTTATTAAAACTTGTTGTGGAATTGAATAAAAGCATTGTTGAAGATTCATTTATTGATCTGAATCAAAAAAGATTAGTGTTCATTGAAATCCTCCTTTGGCCAATATTTAAACGTATTGCACAAACTGCTTCTCGAGCATCAAGAGGATTTTATATTAACGAAATTGTGATGGATCAAATGGAACTAATTAAGAATTTTTATACAAATTTACATAACAAATTCATATATGATAATGTAAATGCGTATGATGCAATGCTTCAACATAAAGCTTATATGTTAAGTCCAAATGCAGAACAAGCGCCAAGTATGATAGCAAATCTTCACCCAACTCATTATAAACGTATATGCCCAACAAGCGTATCGAGTCAAAACCCAGGTGAAACGATATATGTGATTGCAGAAACACAACTAGATATATTTGGACAATTTGTTCCATTAAAATGAGGTATAAAAATGTTGATGAGTTTAAAAACAATTTATGAAATGCTAGAGTCAATTAATCAAAAATCATATGGTAAAGAAGAATCATTAAAAACCTATTTAAATGATCCAATATTCGGCAAAACTCTTAGAAAAGTTTTAGAATATATAACTAATAACAACTATGTTTTTAGTCTTAAAAAGATCAATTATTGTGTATATTTCGACGATCCTGTTGCGGCAGAAAATCAAAACTCAGATGGTATCTTTGAAATGTTAGATTATTTGAATAATATCCAATTAGATGCGTCCGATGAAGAAAAAGCTTTTTTAGAAAAAGTATCTTCTATTGATGCTGAAACAATTGAAGTCGTAACCAGAATCCTTAATAAGCATTCTGGTTGCGGCTTAACAGATGAAGATATTATAAAAGTTCTAAAAGAACCTGAAGAAAAAGGAGAAAATGAAAATGGATGAAATATATTCATCCCAAGATCTAGATGAACTCGAACGGCAGATGGAACAAGCTCTAGAAGCGTATGAACTTGGAGAATCATTAATTCCAGATGATATATATGATCATTTTAAAAGAGTCTTGACACAACTAAGACCAAAAAGTTCATTTCTTTCTAAGATAGGTAATAAACCAAAGAGAAATATTGAAACGTTACCATTTATCTTAGGAAGTTTAACTAATAAATTTGAAGATGATATTCAAGCTTGGTTAGATAAAAATGATAATGGAACAGGATTTGTTTTATCTCATAAACTTGATGGTGTTGCTAATGAAGTAGAATACACAGATGGTGTTTTGACGGCAGCTTGGCTTAGAGGCGACCATTATGAAGGGGAAAATATTACAGCAAAAGCTTTCAAATATATTCCAAATAAATTAAAGGGTGAAGAAAAAGGTAAAAGATATTTCAAAGGCGAAGCTTTATTAAACTGTGAACCAGAAACGATTGGTTACAAAACTAAGAGAAATGCTGCCGCTGGAATAATTAATAAAGATGCTCATGATAAATTACAATATGTTTATATGATATTTCATACATATGTCCCAACTATAAATTCTCCATTCTCCGGAACAGAACGTGACAGAATGTTTAGTTTGCGGCAGATGTTTGATAGTGTGAATGTTGTTCAATCAAGATTTGTTGCAACAAAAGATCTTGTATTGGCTTCTGCTAAAGAAATGATCGAAGAAATCACTCAATACGATAAAGATGGCATTGTCGTAACAGTTAATAATTCAGAAGTTGAAAATATCAAATTGCCAGAAAAAAAGATAGCATTTAAATTCAATAAAATGGCAGTAGAAGCTGAAGTTATTAAAGTTGAATGGAACACTTCTAGAACTGGAAAAATCATTCCTGTTGTAGTTGTAAAACCAGTAACACTTGGTGGGGCTACAATTCAACGAGCGACTGGATTTCACGCCAAATTTATTTATGATAACGAAATCGGCCCAGGAGCAATTGTAAAACTTGTTAGATCTGGTGATGTGATTCCTTATATCGAACAAGTACTTAAACCTGGTGCTGAAGACTATCCAAATAGTTGTCCAACTTGTGGATATAAAGAATTAACAACAGATGAAACACAAACTCATCTTTATTGCTCAAACCCAAATTGTCCTGCACAAACTCAAAAAGGAATAACGTATTTCTTTGAAAAGCTAGGACTTGAGAATTTTAGTGAGAAGATGATTTCTAGCTTAGGATGTAAATCAGTAATTGATATTTATAATCTGAAAAAAGAAGACATTTTAAAACTTGATGGTTGGGCAGAAACTTCGACTGTCGATTTTTTAAACAGAATTGAACAGACTAAGAAAGCAAGACCTGAAAAGATTCTTGCCGCATTAGGAATTGATAATTTAGGAAATACAACTGCTAAATTAATCTTAGAAAATTTTACTCCACAACAAATTATTGACGCTCTTGAAAATGGAGATAATCTTTTAAGAGAAATGGTATATAAATTAATTCAAGTTAAAGGACTTGGAGAAATAAAAGTTAAATCAGTTATCAAAGGATTGATTGAGAATAAAGAACTCTTGAAAACCCTTATGACAACTGGAGTTTCATTTGTAGTTGAGAAAGGTCCTTTAACCGGCAAGAGCTTCTGTATAACTGGAAGTCTATCTAAGCCGAGAAAAGCATACGAACAAATAATTGAAAAATTTGGAGGTTCAAATACAAGTATTAGTTCATGTAACTATTTAATTTGTAATGAACCAAGCAATTCAAATAAGTTTCAAAAAGCTAAAGACAAAGGTGTAAAAATTATAACAGAACAAGAGTTAATATCTCTAATTCGGGAGAGCAAGAAATGAACTTAAAAGAGACAGAAGGAAACTATCTGTTCAATTATATAGGGTGAATCATGACAAAATGTGTTGGTGATAATGGTGAAATTGCGAGTAAAACGTTTATTGATGCAATAAACAATAGTAAATAAATTTTCATCGGCAAGATCTAGTTAAAGATCTTGCCGATGAAATAATTTTTTTGGAGATAAATTATGCCAGAGGACAAAAATACAACATTAGTATATGAGTTTCTTTTAACTCGTACAAATGAAGCAGATAAGGAACTTCCACACATAACAGATTTTCATTATCTTGCAATTATTCGAGATCCAATTAAAAAACAAGCAGCATATATAGATATGCAAGCAATGGTACCAGTGTCTACTTTAACCGTTATAGAAACAGAAATAAACAACGGAAGATTTCCACAGTACGAATTAACATGCTATCAAATAAAAGATGTTGATAAAACTAACGATGGTGAAAAGAATATCCAAAAAATATTCTATTCAACATTTGTAGTTATTATTAGTATAAGTAAACAAAAAGACAACACATCTTCTGATAGACCTACTATGGAAGGTTCCATACCAGTTAGGATACTTTTGGTAAATCCAATTGCATATCAAATGTCTAAAAATACAGGGTTTAATAAGATTTTTGCACCCACAGTTCCACCAGAACAACCAGATAATCCTATCTTAATTGCTCTAGAGACTATAATTAATAACAAATTCAATCCACAAATTGAACATTCAGAAATAAGTTCATTTACAGATTATGTAATTAAAAAATATGCAGGTACTTCGCCAAATATTAAACAAATTGTATTGGGTGATAAAAATACAGTGAACTTATCAAATTATAGTCAAATAATGATTCCACCAACACTTCCGGAAATTAATGTTCCAGAATACATTATAAGTACATATAAACCATTTAGTACACCAAGCTTCTGGTTTTTTGACACTTTTAATTTTGGAAATTATGATAACAATTCAGAACCTGTAAAAGGGAAAATACCAATTTGGTGTTTCTTAATTAATTTCTTTAATTGTATAAATATCTTTAAGAAAGTAGACATCTCAAAAGATTCCGACATTATTTCTTTTACACATCTTTTAGGATCTACACAATTTATTGACACCAAAGGAATTATAAATCGACCAGATGCAATGATTAATTTTATAAGTCCAAATATGACGCAAATATTAGAAAAGTTTGGTGAACTTCCAAAACTATTAATGTCGGATAATACAAAACAGACACAGGATGCAAGAATGACATCTTTAAAAATTTATTACCCAGACAAATTACAAAGTGCAAAAGACAGATTACTAGATTGTGTAAGTTTATTTACAGAACATATTGATCGGATAGAGTATTATGAAACAGCAAATACCTCTCCAGAATGGTTACAATTTGGTAAACTATATAATCTTGAAAGAGATGCAAAAACAGGAATTAATGCGAATACTTATATTCATACACCAATTTGTATTGTTAATATTTTTAAGCGGCGGCAAACAAAAGATAATACATTAGAATGTATCAATAAATATTCAATGTTAAGACTTGTAGATCGTTCGAAAAAATAATTAAAGATTTAAGAAATATAGTTTTTAGTAATTTTTTATATTTTCAATTTTTATATAGAAATTATATATTTATAAAGTTATATTTTTGTTTGGAGGGAGCGAGTGAAACCAGTCAAATACTACATCAAATATCAGATCAAATACTCGTTAATTTTAGAGATCCTTCAAAAGCTCAATAAGAAACGAATCAATTTTTTTATTGACTTACAAAGTATTGCAAAAGGTTTCTATAATAAAGATGTTATTTTAGTTGAACTTGGAAGATACGCATCCGAAGGGAAAGTAAGTGAGATTTTAATTGATGAGTTGCGTAATTTTTTAAACGGGTTGTTTGCTCAATTTAAGATGTATGATCCATTTTTTGTATTAGCCTATGATGATGGTTATTGTCAACAACAAAAATTAGTTGACAATTCATATAAATCTGGAAGATCAACATCAAATCTAATACTGGATAATGACAACGATATTGAATTATTTAGACAAATCAAGAAATATTATTATCAAAAAATCGAACAAATGTTTACCAAAAAAGATCTTTCAAAAGTTTATTATCTTAGAGAGTATGAAGCAGATTTGATTCCAGAATATTGTATAGTAAACGGTCTATTTGATTCTGATCTAAATGATGTTCTAAATATCATTTTATCTGTAGATAAAGATCTACTACAAATTTGTAGATTTACTAATACAATACAATGTATCACTTCTTTTAAACCAAGTGAAGACAGAAATAGAGGTGGTTATCAGATACAATTTGATGCTTATGATAACGAAAACGCAATTAGTTATATAAGTAAAAAATTTAAAAGAGGAATTCTTACAGCTGAATATATTCCTATGATTTTGGCAATTGGTGGAGATAAAGCAGATAGTATAGCTGGAATAAAAGGTATTGGACCAGTTAAATCCATAGAATTAATTATTAACCATTCAATTCCACCGTCTGCAGATCAACTTAAATGGAAACTCAATAACATGCCGGATATTATCAAAAATAATTTTGAAATGATTCAACGAAACTACAAGTTAATATCATTCGAAGAACAATTAAAAAGAATTCCAAAACAAGTATTTATAAGATAAACTAGAGAGAAATGAAAAAATATATAATTTGTTTCTTAATATTATTCTTATTTGGATGTTCTATAACTTCAAAACCAGATAAACGAGATATAGAAAATCGACTTACGTATTTTAAAGATTCATATGGAATGTGTTATGCAGCAATTCAAAGTCAAACATATGTTGGTCTTAATATTATATCAATCACAGCTATACCATGTGAGAAAATTAATATAAACAATATGGAGACGAAATGAAATCAGTTTCAGCACTTTTTGAATTTGCAAATCTTCCTCCACAAGATACAGGAATAGGAACAACAATTTGGGTTCAATTTGTTCCAGATGATAAAAAGATTTCGCACAATATTATACTAAAAGCTGCCCCAAATAGTTCTAAAACAAATTTAGATGACATGTGTGATGTTATATTTAATAGATCTGGAGATATTATAGAAATTAAACCAAATAAAGCTGGAAAAGTTATCATGGGAAAAAATAAACGAAATCTTCAGACATGGATACATTTAAATATAACTCTCTTAATTCAACATTGGACTAGACAAATCGGATCTATTGAATTTGGTCAAAAACTTAAAAAGTTAAAAGATATAAATATTAAAATTGACACTATGGAGGCGAAATGAAGGTAGAGAACATTAATGGGGCTTTAAGAGAAATATTTCAGGAACTTGTAAATGATGGGTTCAAAAAAAGACACGTTTGTGGATTAACTCTTGGAGCACAAAATGAACCGCAGTTTGATGGATTTTTAAAAGGAAATGATTTTGGACTTAAACCGCTTCAAAGACTCATTCAGAACATGGGATATAATTTTAACATAATTATTATTCCACAAGAAAATGAAGAAGAGATTATAAAATTTGTAGAAGAAACAAATGAAGAATTTTTAGTAAATTGCAAAAGCCTTTTAGTTGAAAAATTAGGAGACGAAGGAGCAGTTAAGGCAGCTTCTATTGCAAAAACAGGTCTCATTGCTGATGTTTCAAATGAATTGTTTAGTGAAATTGTGAAATAAATTTCTCTTTCCTGGGAATGAACTGAGGGATGCGGGGTTAAACCTTAGCGAGATTGACAAAAGCCCGTCCAATCTTTTCTCGTCGATGTTAGCGCACGATTCTCATATGAAGCCGGTCACGCTAGAGGAATGAATCTAGACAAACTATGAGACCTAAACACGACAGAAACGCGAGGGTGAACGCCGAAATACCGAACGAGTCCGTGAAAACTATTAGATATTCTAACATCGTCGTGAGACATATCCAAGATATCAAGTCGAAAGGCGTGACAGCTGGAGAGACAGCATCAAAAATTATATAATATTTGTATAATTTGATAAGGAGATTTTATTATGACAGATGCTCAACCAGCACAGCACTGGAACAATATTTTAAGTTATATAAAAATTAACTTAGGAGTTCCAGTTAATTTATTAGAAATATCAGATGATGAACTGATACTGAATCTGAGAGAGCATGTTCTCTCATCATTTTCACAATATGCTCCAGCTAAAGCATATGCTTTTATAACTAGCGCAAATCAATTTTTTGGAGGTCTTGGTTCGCCTCAATATATGTATAAAATTCCAGTTCCTGCAGGAACATACATTATCGATATTTTAGAAGCTATGCCTACAAAGGAAGTCTCTATAGTCGACATGTATGGTGGTGCATTAATAAATGCTCAAGCCGCTATGGATCTTGTAATTTCAAATGCCTATATTGATGCTGTTAGATCATTACAAACCAGACAAACTTGGGAATTTATACCACCCGATGTAATGATATTTGACAAAGAAATAAATTCATGTGTTGTCATTTACAATCGTCCGCATATTACGTTAGATACAATTCGGCCAGATCTATATCATAGGGCTTTTAAGCCCATGTGTTTAGGTCATACTAAATTGTGGATAGCATCAATGAGATCTAAATTTGAGAATTTAGCAACTCCTTTTGGAGCGTTAAATTTAAATTATGATAAACTACAAGCGGAAGGTCAAACACTAATTGATAATGCTCAAGCGGTTTTAGATACAATCCCACCGGACGTTTTGATTGAGGTGAGTTAGCTATGATAGATCCTGTTAGAGAACGCATGGAAGCGTATACACATTGTGCAAATACATTTCATATCGGAGAAGATGTTCTTTATAATAATAAAATATATCATATCCAAGATACAGATCTTTTTAGTAACATTGCAAAAATTAGTATTCCAGACGAAAATAATATATGTTGGGAATCAATCTGGGTAGAATTTAATAAATTAACAAAAGTTAAACATGGAGGCGCATAATAAATGGCACAAGAACAGAGCAAATTAGAAAATATTTTCTCATATTCATTTCCAGCGAATCATCTCCTTCAAGTATCAATTGTAAGACAACAATCGGAACAGAGCTATAAAAAAGAATTCTTCTGTTTTATCACTCTTGCTCCTGGAGTTCAAAGTCCACAAGGTGGTAGATCATTCGATTTCAATAATAGAATTACTATGAAAGTTGATGGTCACCAAGTTACCGCTCTTGCACATGCTGTTAGAGCAAGTGTTCGTGGACAGGAAGCGATGATTGGTCCGTTTTCAATTTATGTAGATACAAGTAAATCAGCCTACGGTGGACAAGGTGGTGGTGGAAAATCTATGATGGTTCGAAGAGGTGAAACTCAGAAAAAAGAACCTGCTATCACATTCTTCTTCAAACAAGGACAGAGTCAGTCACTTGGATTTTCGATGTCACCAGCAACGGCTCTTGCTGCAGCAGATATATTTGAATTCATTGGTAGAAAATGTCTTGAACTTGAATATGCAAGAGGACCTGTTGGTGCACAAACGGGTGCTTATGAAAATCCTGCTCCTGCTGGATTTGCTGAAGCACCTCCGACAGGAGGATCGTCTCAATTTGGACAACAAACATCCACAGCTCCTGGAGCAGCTGGAGTAGCAACTAATTTTGCGGGAGCATTTGGAAATTTTCCAGATAATACGCCCTTTTAATTAGTAAAGCTAACCAAGATTCTATAATAAGAATCTTGGTTAGCTTATATTTTTTGTGGAGGACATATACATGTTAATAAATGAACAAAAGTTTTTTACAGACGAAACCACAGATGAAGTCTTAACTGAAGCTATAAAGAAACTTATCCCAAATGAAATAAAAACAAAACTATCAAGTAAAAAGAATCGTCAGCTTATGTTAGAAAAATATGGTAAGGATGCATTCCTGTTACCGAATCTTCTTAAGTTTCCAGTAGTAAATCCTGACACTGGAAAACCAGATTGTGCTTTAATTTATGCTGCGAGAATTAGAGCAAAACAATACGCGGGAACAAAACCAGGATATAGAGAACTTGCAACAAAAGCAGAACATATGTATAAATCAAACAAATGTAATATAAAATTACATATTCAAATTCATGATGGGGCAGATCCTGTTTTTGATATGGATCTAGCTGAATTAGTGGAAATATTATACTAATGAAAATATTCGATCAGATAATAGAAGAACAACCACCTTCTGGGTCATTGACAAATGAAAGAATATCAAGATTAGCTTTTGAAGCGGTTTATGCTGATGAATTTGAAAATAATCCTGTATTAGAAGAGAAGATTAAAAGTTTGTGTAAAGATGAAAAAGTAAACAAAATGATAAGACTACAAATACAAGATAAAGATGGTAAAATAGTTCAAGATGATGCAGCAAGAGCTTATAATCTAGCAGCAATAAATCATCATGGAGAATTTGCACAATTAAACATAATACAATAAAAGGCAAAAGTGACAATGTTTGAATATACACACACAACCGGAGATGTTATAGAACCAAATCAGCTCAAATTAATTGACAGATACGTTAATAATTATTTATTTAGCTTAATTAAAGGTCTTAGACAAAATACATTCGGGTTTGATACTCTCCATCGTGTGACTGAAGAAATTAAGCAATATCGGCAAGTTCTGGATAACGGTCGTAAATTCTTCGTCGACAGTGGTGGTTATTCCATTATTGCAGGGGATGTATCTCCCAGAGATGTTTCTAAATTTATCGAATGTTATAATTTGTTTCTAGAAAAAGAATATAACAATTTTGACTTAATTATGAGTTTAGATATTCCAATCTTTTTGAAATATCCAGAACAAAATACTGTTAAAACAATTTACGAAGCTAATTCAAGATCTATTTCTAATTCAGTCAAAGTATTAGAAAAGAATCCCAAATTATTTGACAAATTCATATTTGTTTGGCAGTTCAAATTATTGAAACAATATAATATCTGGAAAAGAATCTATGAAGAGAATCTTGCCGATAACAACAATATTAAAAATTTTGCTGTTGGTGGTCTAGTTTCTCTTAGAGGAATAACAGGAATTAAATTTAGTCCATTCATTGCAATGGCCTATAAGAACTTAAAGATCATATATGATAAAAATCTAGATTATACAAGTATTCTACATATTTTAGGAGTATATCATTTGCATGATCGAACTATTATGTCTTTCTTACATAAACTATTTAATAGATACTATTTAAAAGGTAGAAATTGTAAAATTCAAGTTACATATGATACAGTCAATTATGCTCTTAGCGGCTTATATAAATTAAAAGAACAAATTATGTTTATTCCAGAAGAAGATGGAAAATATACTTGTGGATATGCTCATAATTTGATAGACAAGATGCATTTGGTTGTTGATGATAAAGAAGTTTTAGAGACAATTTGTCGTGATTTGAATCTAGTTGTAGCCGGCAAGAGCGTCGAAGAAACTAGAATGGCAAGTCTTTTAAATGTTATAACACAAACCACAATTGATAAAATTATTGATGAAGAAATTGATAAGAATAACATTGTTGAACTATTTCTTGAAACGAGTAATTTTAATAGTTTTAAGAATAAGATTACACCAATATTAATGAGTCTAGAGAAGAAATATCCTCTGATATTCGGCAATAGAACAAAAAAGAATCTTATCAATTTTCAATACTGCTTCGCATTTCATCAATGGTGGCTTAATGGTCAAAAAGAAATAGAACTTGAAACTTTAATGGAACGATTTATCCAACTCATTAATTTTCCGTTTAATTTAAATGACTGAGATTAAAAAATGATAACTAGAGAAGAATTTGAGCAACTTAAAAAATTATATCAAGATAATTATAGTGTAAGCGAAATTTCAAAAAAACCAGATAGCTTCAATTATGTAAAATCTCGAAAGGAAAACTAAAAATGATCGCATTAACAGATCTAATTCACGAATATTTATTTGAACAAGCGTTTCAGAGAAAGACTTTAAGAATAAAAGTTTCACATTTGCAAGAGCAACCAGTAATCAATTTGATTAAGATTGCGATTTTTGGAATGGAAAGCACTTGGAAAAGTGAATTTATTACTCTGATCAAAAATATTGAACAATTCAAATTAAAAGGTTCAAAAATTAAAAAACTTCCCAAAGATCAATATTTTAAATTATTATTTCAAGAACCATTAGAACCTTTAGAACCTTGGAATGATTCAGATTTATATACTTATATAAATGGTCATGAAATTTTAGATAATGAGAAATATAAAAATCTATCACATATAGAAATCAATGAAAAGAATCTCACATTGATATATAATATGATTAAAAAAATAATGAATGAAATAAGTATATTATTATCTAAAAATCTCTCTATTCATAATAGAATTGATGATATTTTGAATAGTTATATTGTATTTTGGATTAATAATAAAGAATCTTAAGGGAGAAAAGAAAAATGAAAGGAATCAAAAAAGAAATAGATGTTCTTAGAAATGCTCTAAAAACAGACAAAGGTTATTACTATACATGATAAGCTAATATTGCTATGCAGTTTCAAGATGAATTTTGTCGCTTCAAAATATATTATTATAAGAAAGGAAACAATGACTAAAGAAGAAGCCCTTCAACAATATTTCGGATTTAGTGATTTTAGATCTGGTCAAGCAGAAATTATCGACGCCATTATTGATGCTGAGACTAATTCTGGTATTTTGGTTATCCTTCCAACTGCTGCTGGGAAAAGTATTTTATATCAGCTTTCAGCATTAATGTTAGAAGGATTAACGATAGTCATTAGTCCACTAATTAGTTTAATGAAAGATCAGGTTGATTATCTTAAGTCTAAAGGAATACCTGCAGAATTCTACAACTCAAGCTTACTAGACTCTGAAAAGAAAATAATTCATACAAAACTTATGAGACAAGAATTAAAAATTCTTTATGTTGCTCCTGAAAGATTTGGTGATCAAAGATTTACACAAGCTTTAAAAATGACAAACAAAATTGAATTATTTGCTGTTGATGAAGCACACGCAATCAGTGTCTGGGGCCACGACTTTCGTCCGAGCTATCGTTTACTTAAAGATGCAATTGCTTTCTTGGAACCTAGACAAACAATAGCTTTAACAGCAACCGCAACTAAAAGAGTCCAGAATGATATTTGTAAACAGTTAAACATTCCAAAAGCGACGAGATTTATTAAAGGTTTTTATCGGCCAGATCTAAAACTCGTAGTCAAAACATGTAACGCATCCTCTAAAATTGATCGAATAGTTAAAGAGACAACAGCATATATTAACTCTGGAGTACAAACTGGAATAATTTATTCACCTACAAGAAAACTTGCAGAAATAATTTGTGATAAGTTAAAACAAGAAAAGATAAATGCAATTCTATATCATGCAGGATTAACAGACAATGTAAGAGAAATAACGCAGACAAATTGGTTTAAAAATGGTGGGATCGTAGTTGCTACGGTTGCGTTCGGTATGGGTATTGATAAATCTGATGTGAGATTTGTTATCCATGCAGGTATGCCTGCTAGTATAGAAAATTACTATCAAGAAATCGGTCGAGCATCTCGAGATGGACAAGGCGCAGAATGTACAATATATTTCGATCCTTTAAAAGATATTGATTTACAAAAATTCTTCATTGAAATGTCGTATCCTCCAATCGATAAAATAGAACTATTTTGGGATTGGTGTGTTAAAACCACAGACAATAATAATATGATCATGATGACTCAAAAAGAAATGGGGGAAGCTTGTAAATCTTTTATAAAAGATTTCCACATTTCAGGGTGTATATCTAAACTTCGAGAAAATAAGTTTATTGAAACTGTAGCTAACGGTAAATATAAAATCGATCCAGATTTATCAATTATGAGTCATTTTGACTTTATAAAACTCGACGAGCAACGACGCGCTAAATTTGATACTCTTAGTGAAATGTCAGAATTTGTAACTAACCAACACAACTGTAGAATGTTACAGATTCTTGATTATTTTAATGATTATTCAAGAACAGATTCATGTAACAAATGTGATATATGTATCAAGAAAATGTTGAAAACTAGACCTGTTGATGAAACAAAAGTAACAGATAAATCTAACTGGAAAAGAGCTATTAATCTAGCTAAAGAAAAATATGGAGAAGTATAATAACAAATTACGAATTCAGATACGAACACACTTTAAGAATAAATTTTGATACTGCAGTTGGGATCTGATAATGTGTGTTCATTAGAACTATATCAACAGTGTCTAAAACTGGAAGAAGAAATTAATTTAAAACTAAATAAGTTACTTAAAAAGGAGGCAAATGAATAAGACAATTATTACACAGATCATACCTACTTTTCAAGGTGAAGGACCTTCCGTGGGTACTCCTGTTCTATTAATTAGAATGGGAAATTGTAATCTTGAATGTTCCTTCTGCGACACTAAATGGACAAATAACTTAAAACTAGTAGGTATTAAGAAATTTAATCCGAAAAGTATTCTATATCCATTTTGGATTGATGATACAAATATTGAAAATTTTATAAAGTTTCTTAATAAAGAATTTTTAAATCAATATAGAATTCATACAATTCTTCTAAGCGGCGGAGAGCCATTTATGAATAAACAATTTATTAGAAGACTTGTTTTTAATTCTGAATTATCATATATTTCAAAAATTGAAATTGAAAGTAACGGAGTGTTATTAAATAATTCTGAAGATTATAAAGATCTCGAACACTGGACAAGAGTAATTCAGATTAATATCTCTCCTAAATTAGATCCAAAATTTTATCGCTCAGATAAGATCAAAACTGTAAATAATATAATTGATCTATTTAAGAATAATATTGAAAAATCAATTATTCCAATTGAAACTAAATCTCCAACAACAGTGACTTGGAAATTTGTATATTCAAAAGAAGAGGAATCAAATATCGATAATTTTATAAGAATCAATTCTAGGATTAATAACATAAATATTATGCCATTGACTCCAGATTATAAAATGTATAAAACAGAAATGAAATTTCTTGAAGCTTTTAGAGCATTAAGTTATTCTGCAATAGAATATTGTTTAAAAACTGGATATACTTTTAGTCCAAGGGCGCACGTTTGGGTATTCAATAATTATAAACACAGAGACGAGTTACTCGATACGAGAGAGCGAAAATGAAAGTATATCAAATACTAGCAACCGTAATAGTTGGTGATAGTATTGATAATTCTAGAATTTCGGAGCTGTGCAGAGAAAATATTCAAACAGCTATTATGAAAGATTTTTATATTTCAAATTGCATAACTTATTTTGATTTGAAAGAAACAATTGATTATCCAGATCCACCAATAAATGAAAATGATCAAGATGGAAAATTTTATGATGAATGGATGCAAAAATCACAAGAAATAATTGAACAAATTAAAATAGAAATAAGAAATCCATAAAAATATCGGCAAGATCTAGTTAAAGATCTTGCCGATATAAATCTTTTTGGAGACAAAAGATGTTAAGTTTAGATAAATTATTTCAAATAAATACAGAAATTATACAAGAAACATTGATTGAAAAATTATTTGATAATATTGAAAAGAAAATTTTACATGGGAAAAATTCAGAAGAAGAAACATTGAATATATTAAAAGAGTTTGTTACTAAAAATAACATAACTGGATTAACAGTAGTTAGAGAGAACTACAAAAACCCCTCTGGTATATATTTTTATGATACAAATTGCATTATTTTATATATTCCAAATGATAAACAGAAATATACTATTTCTGAGCTTATAAATATTGTTCTTCATGAAACTGCTCACGCCATCATAGAAAAAAAGAACAAAATAATACAAGAACTAATAAAACAAAAAATTAAATTTAAAGATCCAACAGACATATCTAATATTTTACATGTTAAAGAACCACCAATTATTCGAAAATATCTAGAGTATTATTGTCAGCCGTCTGAAGAAAATACAGTTCCATTTACTTTCGCTTATACTATATTTCACGAATATCCACATGATAAAGATATTATTCGAAAACTATTTAACGCAACATGTTATAGCTACTTTAAATTCGAAGAAAAAAGTCAGAATTTTTCATTAGAAGATTTTAAAACATATTTTCAATGGATATCAAGACAATCTAAAGATCTTCATACTTTTATTGAATTCTCTATCATGATTGAGAAATCATATATGCTTGATAAAGATTTCTTTAATAAGATACAACATAAACTCTTTAAAATATTTAGTCTAACAAAAAAATATTATATTAGAATATCAAGATTATTACCAGAATACACCAATGATCAAAAATATGAACCATTTCCATTTAAAGATATTCGAATGCTCTCTCATTTAACAAATAAAATCATCGGTGACAAATAATGGATCTGACTCTATTTAAATATAATAATAATAATCATAAAAAACTGAGTGAGATATGTTATAGTTATTTAATTAATCGTATCTCATATTTGAATCTTCTTAACGAATTGAGTACTTACTATAATAAAAAATATGAAATTGCACATGATTGTATTTCTCAAAATAAAACAAATAATATTGGAATCCTTACGGAAAAAGAGCTTCTTATTTATAGCATTTTAAAATATTCAAGTAATGATTTTTATAATGATTATGAAGAATGGCAATCATTTTTTGACTATATCGAAATGTCAAACATCAAATATTCTAATTTAAGATTTTCTACTTAATCGGCAAGATCTTAACCTGATCTTGCCGATATAAATCTTTTTGGAGGCAAAATGTCAGATATACGTACAAAACAATTGATCAAAAGAATGTTTGAAAAACAAGACGAACTTAATATTCATACAAATGGACCAGAATGGAAAACAAATAATGATCTTAAATGGTATCGTGCAATTTGGACAGAATGTGCAGAACTTATAGATTATACTGATTGGAAGTGGTGGAAAAAGCAAGATATACTAACTGAAGATATTAAAATGGAACTTATCGATATCTGGCATTTTGCACTATCTGATATGTTAAAACACTCAGATATAGACAAATGTACAGATAATGTTTTTTTCTCTTTTAGAAATGATTTTGAACAACAGAACACAATTAATTTTATAAATGTTCAAGAAGCTACAGAAATATTAGCATATGGAACTTTAAGAGATATGAAATTTGTTCTTGAAAAGTTTATTAAGTTATGCTCTACATTAAATATGAACATTAATCAAATTTATAAGCTTTATATGGGCAAAAATATTCTTAATAGATTTCGGCAAGATCACGGATATAAACAAAAAACTTATATCAAAATGTGGAATGGGCACGAAGATAATTATTACTTAATGAAATTTTTAGAAGAAACGGATGTTGAACTCAATTTTGATACGTCTATTTATATTAAATTGGAAGAAATGTATGAATGTATATGCCTTGTGAGGGATTCTACAAATGTTACTTAAAGATATACCAACTTGGTTTACTAGTGGACAGATTTATTGGTACTCACAAATAGACGCAGCCACTGAAGATGAAGAAAAACGAACAGAATTAAAAGATTCTTTCGATGTAGATTATAGTACTTTGACTACAGCTTACAATGATTATAAAAGCAACTCACTTGAAGGTCAACTTATTAGTCGACTAAAAGTTATGGTATCATATATCTTGCTGACAACTGGAACATCGACTGTCCCAGAATGTCCTCCAGTTTTAAATCCTGGAATGCCAGAAGATCCAGATTTAAGACCACTGTATGAAGCGTGGGCAATAACAACTGCACCAAATGATGCTTCTGAACTATTCGCTATTAGTGAAGTACCAGAAATTTCTACAACTTCTATCTACACGGATTTATTAGATATTTTAACAAATGGAAATACAGTTGATAGTGATAGAGTAATGTACTTAGTCAATAATATGCCGGCTGCTATTTTTGATAAATTAACATATCTTAAAAATAACCATCCGAATATAGTAACTCTCACAACTGGAGCAGAAATGGAAGCTTCGATAAAAGCAGGAACTTATCTATCTGATATTAATGCTTATTTTGGATGGTCAATTGATCATATTATATAGGAGAAATATATGCAAAATGCTGCTAGAGTAACAGATGCATTCGCAGGTGTTTGTGTTTGTCATCCTCCTGCCCCACCAGTTCCAATGGGCGGAGTAGTAATGACTGGAAGTAATAATGTTCAATCAAATGAATTGGGCAATGCAAGAATTGGAGACTTTGTAGTTGGTTTTTGTGGACATTTTGGAGTAATATCGTCAGGTTCGGGATTAGTGAAATCAAATGAAACCGGTAACGCTAGAAATGGTGATCCAGTTGTCGGTTGTTTAATTGGAACTCTTGTATCTGGAAGTGGAAATGTAGAATGTGGGTAAAATAATTTATAAGGAGTTATTATGAAACTAGAGTTACTAGACATTAATAAATTTATAGAGGATAATAAGCTCAAGCCGGTAACAACAATACGGCTATATGAAAAAGTAGAAAAAACAGATCCAAATGGATTATTCAGTGAGGAGATTTTTGGACGTTTCGGAAGCTCTGAACGAAGAAAACGATTTGCATATATTGATCTCAAGGTTACAATTATACATCCAGAAGCTCTTCCGATTCTCACTGGTCTTGACGCTACTATATCCAAATTATTGACCGACAAGACGCAATATATCGTAGATAAAGATGGGATTCTTGTGGAAGATTCTATAAAAGGTTCTTCTGGAATTGATTATTTCATTTCAATATTTAAAAAATTAGATATTGATAAATTCAAGAAAACTCGTCCAAAGAATGTTAAATTCATTAAAGATAATAAAAATAAGATCTTTATTAATAAATATTTAGTTCTTCCAGCTGGAATTAGAGATCTTTCAATCTCAAAAACATCAAATCAAACAATTGTTAACTTTTCAGATCTTTCGGAATTGTATACAAATTTGATTAGACACACAAATGCTCTTGGTTCAGATAGTAAAACATTACCAGATGAAATCAAGAAACCAATTATAGAACAAATTCAGAAAACTGTTCTTGAAGTGAATAATTGGATCAAAAATAGACTTAAAGGTAAATCTGGATTAATTAGAGGTGGTCTATTAAGAAAAGTTATTGACTACTCTGGGAGATTAGTTATTACAACAGATAATACATTACCTTTAGGAACAGTTGGATTACCTTGGCCAGTTGTTTTGAAATTATATGAACCATTTGCAATAAATTATATATTAAAACGAGATAGAAATATGTTGAAATCAATTCAATATGTTTTGAAATCGGACACAGAACTTGATGTGAGTGATTTAAAGAAGCTTTTTGCAGCGGCAATAAACAAACCTGAAATCATTCCAGAAGATATGGTTGATTATTTTATGCATGTAGCTGAGAGCGTCATTAAAGATAAAATGATAATATACAAACGTGATCCGGTAAACTCATCTGCCGCTTTCTAGAGTAATCTAGATCGAATAATTCCGTGAATTCGGTGAAACTCCTATTTATAGAACAATACCGAGCCAAGCTTTCAGAAGCTGCTAACTTCTGATTGAAGGTGTAACGACTATCTCGAAAGAGAGTAGACTTCAAGCGAAGTCGAAGCGCGGAACATCCTTAAATATCAAATTTAAGGATGAAGATATAGTCTGATCTCCCGAGTAATCGGGAGTTCTTCTTCGGAAGAGATTTGAGAGTAGCGATCTCAAATAAACATAAATGGGAAAACAGAGATAGCTGGTTAGCTGCGAATGTAAGAGTTAATAGGTCTGGAATGTGTATGTCACTTAATCCTTTAGATCTACCGCGAACGGGCGGAGATCACGACGGTGATGCAATGTGTGTAGTGGCTCTTTTCACAAAAGAAGCTCAGGCCGAAGCTAAAACAAAAATGCATCCTAAATACGCAGAATCAATTTGGACATCAGTAACTTCTGCAAATAAATGTCCTTATTCAATCCAACTGGATGCTTTAACTGCTATATACGCGGCAACCAAATAAATATTTGGGAGACAATATGAAAGCATTAACTGAAGGAATATTTGCAAATAGAAAATGGGATAGAACTGGATACGGTGGACCAATTAATCCACAATTTCCAACTCCAGTTGGACCAAATATTGGAGCTCAACCAAATTCACCAAATTTATTTACAAGCCCAAATTTAGAGGTTGATCAATGCGCCAACTTATATGGTTGGCAGATGCAACTCGCGGGAATGTTAAATCAACCAAATAAAGATATTTATATATTATCACAACCTGGTAGTGGAAAGAC
>Ga0172368_10001408_pt1 | contig 33031 bp, 27 predicted proteins | sample Lak11m_FD_114540 | JGI IMG/M metagenome (GOLD analysis project Ga0172368, IMG submission 114540) | Freshwater microbial communities from Kabuno Bay, South-Kivu, Congo - kab_022012_11m | ecosystem: Environmental > Aquatic > Freshwater > Lake | place: Democratic Republic of the Congo: South-Kivu...
CACTTGAACTTACCTCCGCATTTGCCACAATCGCGAATAAAGGAGTTTTTATTTCTCCCATTTCAATTTTAAAAATTGAAGACAAAAACGGGATTCTTATCGATTCCTTTAAACCCGAGTATCGAGAAGCAATTTCTCCACAGACTGCCGCGATTGTTGCGAGTATGATGGAGGATGTCCTTAACTACGGAACAGGCGCAAGAGCGCGTCAATTTTTTTCGAGACCTGCCGCGGGAAAAACCGGAACAACCCAAGATTTTGCCGATGCGTGGTTCATCGGGTTTACTCCGCAATTAGTCGGTGGAGTTTGGACAGGTTTTGACGATCATAGAATAAAATTTAATGGCTGGTACGGACAGGGAGCAAGGGCTTCAATGCCTATCTGGGCGAAATTTATGGCTGAAGTATACAAGCAGTTGAATCTTCCACTCGAGTATTTTACTCTTCCTGATGGAGTGGAGTATGCCGAATTTTGCAAAGAAACAATTGAACGGGGAGATGCAAGGTTAGCGAATGAGAGTTGTCCGAATAAAGTTTCGGATTTGATAGATGTGCAGCATAAACCTCAAAGTTGCAATATTCATGGTGGGGCAGCGGTGCCACTTCAACAAAAAGAATCCGGTTCTGGCTGGTAACTGTTTGAAAGATGGAAACAGATACGTAAATTTTGAGTACAAAAATGCCCGAATGGCGGAATTGGTAGACGCGTTAGGTTCAGGGTCTAATGGAGATCCTCCGTAGGGGTTCGAGTCCCCTTTCGGGCACAACTATCATGAAATATACTTCAAAAGACCTTAATCTGGCCTATGATGAAGCAATTCGTTTTGCGAAGCAGCATTATGAAAATTTTCCGGTTGTAACTTTCCTAATTAGCCCTCCCCTTAGAAAACATGTGGCAATTATTTATTGGTTCGCAAGAACCGCTGACGATATCGCTGACGAAGGGACGCTTTCAGTTCAAAAACGGCTTGAAAGTCTCGCTCACTTTGAAAAAAGACTGCAAAACCTGCTGAACGAACGATTTACAGACAGATTCGATTTTGCACTTTTCAACACTATCAAAGAGAATAATTTAACTCCAAATTTATTTTTCAAATTGTTGGCGGCTTTTCGTTCCGATATTCTTTTTGAGGAGTTTAATGAGTTTGAAGATTTACTTGGATATTGTTCAAATTCGGCGAACCCAGTCGGGCGGTTAATGCTTGAACTGCACGGCATACGAGATCAAAATGCTTTCGAACTTTCTGATAAAATCTGTACGGCACTGCAACTGACGAATTTCTTTCAGGATATCAAAGTTGACATTCAAAGGGGAAGGAACTATATTCCACTCAACGATTTAATGAAGTCGGATTTAAATATCAAAAATTATGGTGATCCGAAGCTTCGAACGAAATTTTGTTCTGTAATGAAAATTCAAGCAGAGAGAACGCTCACACTGTTTACTGAAGGTGAGGAGCTTCTCCGGTTTCTTCCTAAAACATTACGTATCGAAATAGCGTGGACTATTTTTGGCGGACGAAGAATGCTTGAGAAAATTCAGCAGATGAAATTTAATATTTTGAGAGCACGACCAACATTAAGTAAAATTGAAATGATTCGATTATTCTTTAAAGCTTATCAGCATGCAAAACGATTCAGCTAAACAGATCGCCAAACAGAGTAAAAGCAGTTTTTATTATGCTTTTAACCTCTTACCCGCAAGACAGCGGGAGGCAATGAATAACGTCTACGCTTTTTGCCGAAAGACCGACGATATTGTTGATGAGGGTATGGACAACGATGAAATTAAGTACCAAAAACTTGTCCGTTGGCGAACTGAACTGGAAAAAGCATTTCAAGGAAATTCCGAACTACAGCTCCTCAATAAACTTGCGGGAACCATTTCGCAATTTCACATTCCGATTGAACATTTCTTTGAGTTGATTAGGGGAATGGAAATGGATTTGCAGAAGAAACGGTATAAAACTTTTGATGAATTGAAATTATACTGTTACCGGGTAGCATCAACAGTTGGATTAATGTGCATTGAAATTTTCGGATACAAAAATAATTCAGCACTCGCATTTGCTGAGAATCTTGGCATTGCGTTGCAGCTTACCAATATTTTACGTGATGTAAATAAGGACGCAAAGCGGAACCGCATCTATCTTCCTCTTGAAGAACTACGCAGATTTCATTATACCGAACAAGATGTGATGAATAAGAATTATAATTTGCACTTTATTTCACTTATGGAATTTCAAGCCGAACGAGCGCAAAACTATTTTACCGAAGCGACACGCAATTTGGATGTGGACGATAAAGCCTCCATGTTTGCTGCACGAGCCATGCAACATATTTATTCCAGAATGCTTGAAAGAATCGTACGTGCTAAGTACGACGTTTTCAATCAAAATATTAGAGTGAGTACATTCGAAAAAGTCGGTATTTCACTCGGAGTTTGGGCAAAGTATAATTTAGTTTATCGATGAAAACTTGCCTGATTGTAGGGGGAGGGTTGGCGGGATTATCAGCCGCGGTACACCTCACAAAAAAAAATATTCACGTCAGACTTTTTGAAGCTTCACCAAAACTGGGCGGCCGTGCGTACTCATTCATCGAAGAGGTAACCCGGGATGAAGTAGATAACGGTCAGCACATCATGTTAGGCTGTTATGAAAATACTCTGAGACTTATTGAGTTGGTGAATGCGCAAAACAATTTTTCTTATCAAAAAAAATTAGAAATTCCATTTCAAACATCCGACCGAAGCTACCCTCTGTTGCAAAATGCAAATCTCCCTTGGCCGTTGAGTGCTTTAACCGGTCTTTTCAAATTTGATTTATTATCCTTTCGGGACGTTATTCAAATTATAGTACTCGTTGGTAAGTTGCCTTTCATAACGAGTAGCAACGTAAAAAACAAATCAGTTCGGGAATGGCTGGAACAGGAGAAACAGACTGTCGGCGGTATTACGTATTTCTGGGAACTCCTTGCAGTTGGTGCGTTAAACTGCAATATGGATAAAGCGGCAGCTTCACTTTTTATCGATATGTTGAAACAAATCTTTTTAAGAGGAGAAAAGGGATCGGTAATAATTCAACCAAAATATGGGTTGACAAAAAGTCTTATCGATCCGCTTCAAAACTATCTTTCTTCGCACAATACGGATATTTCCTTGGGGAAGAGTGTTACTGAAATTGTTGTAAACGACAAACATGCTGAAAGCTGTTTGGTTGAGGGGAGTCAAAACGAATCGTTCGATGCAATTCTTTTTGCGATTCCGCCATTCGCTTTATCAAAAATTAAAAACGCTAATGAGATGATTACTATTAATTATGACGCTTTCAAGTTTGCACCAATCATCACCACACATTTATGGTTACAAGATAATCCACTAAAGAAAAAATTCTACGCGCTGACTGAGTCACCAATTCAGTGGGTGTTCAATCACGGCAAACATCTAACAACCGTTACCAGTAATGCCGAAAAGTTTATCGAACTTACCAATCAAGAATTTGTTGAACTATCAGTACAAGAAATTGAAAAGTATTTTGGGATAGGGAAATCTTCCTTTTATCATTCCAGAGTTATAAAAGAAAAAAGGGCTACGTTTATTCCCGATGCGATGACGATAGCTGAACGACCGGGAATAAAAACAGATATAAAAAATGTTTTTTTAGCAGGGGATTGGACAAATACCGGTTTACCCGCAACTATCGAGGGAGCCGTTAAAAGCGGAGCGAAAGCGGCTGAGGAAATTCTTTCGTACCTCGGTTGTTAGTGGGCTTCAATCCAATTGTCGCCAATTCCGGTATCAACCAGCACAGGAACCTGTAAGGGAAGAGCGGTTTCCATTAAATTTTTTACCAAAGCCACAACGAGCTCTGTTTCATTTTTAGGGGCATCAAAAACTAATTCGTCGTGAACTTGCAAAATCATTTTCGTTTGTAATTTTTGTTTCAGAAGTTCACGGTGAATATTAATCATCGCAAGTTTGATCATATCTGCCGCAGTTCCCTGAATTGGCATATTTACAGCTACGCGTTCTTCAAAATTTCTCAACGCAAAATTTTTGCTGTTAATATTTCTTAAGAACCTTCTACGACCAAGCAGTGTTTCAGCATACCCTTTTTCTCTCGCAACCTGAATTGATTTATCAATAAACACTTTGACATTCTTGAAAGCATTAAAGTAAGTGTCAATTATTTCTTTCGCGTGTTGTTGAGAAATTTGTAAACGAGTTTTCAAACCAAAAACTCCAATACCGTACATAATTCCAAAATTAACTTCCTTCGCTTTTCTCCGCATGTCTGATGTCACGTCACGTTCTTCAACCTGAAAAACAAGCGCCGCGGTTCTTCTGTGAATATCTTCTCCTTTTTGAAATGCTTCCATCAACGTTGGGTCGTTTGCCATACTTGCCATAATTCTTAATTCAATCTGGCTGTAATCGCAGCTGATTAAACAATGCTTTTGATCTCTTGCAACAAATGCTTTTCGGATTTCGCGCCCAAGTTCGGTTCGAACCGGAATGTTTTGCAGATTCGGATCGACACTCGATAATCTGCCTGTTGAGGCTATTGTTTGATTAAACGAAGTATGCACTCTTCCCGTTTTGGGATTAATCAGCGCTGGCAGCGCGTCGGCGTATGTTGATTTTAATTTTGAAACCTGTCTAAAATCAAGAATATTTTCTATTATCTCATGCTCACCGCGCAAAGTTTCAAGTGTTTGCGCGTCAGTTGAAAATCCGGTTTTTGTTTTCCTCGAAGATTGCAGCTTCAGTTTTTCGTAGAGAATTTTTTGAAGTTGTTTTGGTGAATTGATGTTGAAATTATCTCCGGCGAGAGCAAAAATCTTTTCGGAAGAATCATTTATCGCTGTTTCCAAAATATTGCTCAGTTCTGCAAGCATAATTTTATCAATTTTAACCCCTGCTCTTTCAACTTCTTCCAGAACCTCCGCCAATGGGAACTCAACCTCATAGACAAGTTTTTCAAGTCCGTTTTGCTCAATTTCTTTTTTTAATTTTTTATATAAACGGAAAGTAATGTCAGCGTCTTCGCAAGAATAATTACTTAATAACTGAAGCTCCACGTCAAATATTTTTTTTGCGTCCTTCTTCGTTCCGATTAAGTCCGAAAGGGGAATGGGAGTATAGTTTAAATATTTTTGAGCTAAGGCATCCATGCCATGCTTTTGATCGGGATCAAGAACATAACTTGCAAGCATGGTATCAAAGTAAAAACCTTGAACCTTTATTCCTATGGACCGTAAAATCGCAAGATCAAATTTCCCGTTTTGGCAGATTTTCTTGATGGCTGAATTCTCAAAAAGCGGTTTAAATAATTTGGTAAACTCGTCCTCCGGTAATCGATTTGAAAGATTATTCTCGAATAGCGAAGCCGATGAGACAAAAGGATTGAGTGCTACAAAATAGGCTTTCCCTTCCTCGCAACAGAAGGAAACTCCAGCAACATTCGCGCTAAAATAATCGAGTGAATCCGTTTCTGTATCAAATACAAATTCCTTTTGAGAGGAAAGAAGAGCTGCGAGTTTTTTAGCGTCTTGAATCGAAGTTATCAGTTTATAATCTGTTTCATTTGGTGAAAAGACTTTTGTCGCTGATGTGAGAACGGGAATTTCTTCTTCAATAACATTTCCCGCGTCGAAAACTTTTCTTAGCCGGATGTAGAGGTTTTTAAATTCAAGTTCTTCAAAGATGTTTTTAATTCTTTCTACATCGGGAGTTGTAAGTTTCGTCTTTATAAAATCGATATCGACCGGCGCATCGGTAATAATTGTTGCCAGGTCTTTTGAGAGAAAAGCATTTTCTTTGTCGCTAATTAATTTATTTTTGACTGATGCGGGTTCAACTTCCTCAAGGTGTTCATAAATGTCTTCCAAAGTATGAAACTGCTTCAACAATTTTGAAGCTGCCATCGGGCCTATTCCCTTCACACCGGGGATATTGTCACTTGAATCACCAATTAAGGAGAGATAATCGATCATAGTTTTGGGCTCGAATCCCAACGTCTCAAGTACTTTTGCCTTTGTTAATACATCCATTTCTTCAGACGATTTTCCCGGTTTCACAAGTTTTATATTTTCTGAAACGAGTTGGACATAATCTTTATCCGGAGTAATCATAAACGATTCAAAGCCGTGGTCTTCCGCTTGTTTTACCGCTGTTCCTATCAAGTCATCGGCTTCATAACCGGGAAGAATAAATACCGGAACGTTGAGCGCTTCGATAATTTCTTTAATTCTCGCAATTTGAGGAATCATATCTTCCGGCATTGCTGAGCGTGTTGCTTTATACGCTTCATACTTTTCGTGTCTAAGAGTTTTTTCTTTTGAATCGAAAGCAACAAACATATAACCGGGTTTCAAATCTTCTACAATTTTCAAAATCTGATTTATAAAACCGAAGACCGCGGAAGTCGGTTCTCCCTTTTTTGTAATCAACGGCCTGCTCATAAACGCGAAGTAGGCTTTGTAAGCCAAAGCCATCGCATCAACAAAAATTACACGTTTGTTCATTTCTCTGTCTTTTGAAATCGGTGATGAAAATATTTACTGTAAAGATAAACCGGGAGTCCTAGCAAGATTAATATCAATCCCATTGCGGCGTTTTGCGTATCGGAAACGATTGAATTAATAAGGAATAAAAATGAAAAGATGACGAAAATTATTGGCGTATACGGATAACCCCACACTTTGTAAGGGCGTTCCACATTTGGCATTTTTTTACGTAAAACAAATACACCAAACGCTCCCAGCATATAAAATAACCAAGCAGCAAAAATTACATAATCTGAGATTGTGTCGAACGATCCCGAAAGGACCAATACAGCAGACCAAATTCCCTGAACGACTAGCGAGGTATGTGGTGTGGCAAATTTTGGATGTACCTTACCAAGCGAACTGAAAAATAATTTGGTTCTTGCCATAGCAAATTGCACTCTTGCCGTCGCGAGAATAGAACCATTTAAAGCTCCAAATGTTGATACAACAACTGCAACAGCAATGATAGAAGCCCCAACAGTACCAAAAATTTTCTCAGCGGCTGCGGCGGCTACAAGGGGATATTTCTGCATTTCTTCAATAGGGAGGACATACAAATACGCGAAGTTGATCAGTACATAAACTCCCATCACTATAAGTGTACCATAAAGAAGCGCTTTGGAAACATTCTTTTGCGGTTCTTTGATTTCTCCGGCAACAAACGTTACATTATTCCATCCATCGTAAGCCCAAAATGCACCGGAAAGTGCCAAGCCGATCATTGCGATGAGGTTTGTGCTGGTTTGCGGCGGAAGATGAAAATTGTAAAAAAAGTTTGCGGCTGAACCGGTTCCAAAGAGAAGCAGAACAAAAGCCAATAAAATGATTGATGCGATTTTAATAAAAGTGATGACTGTTTGGACAAGACCGCCGAAGATTACTCCAATGTAATTTACTCCGGTAAGAAAAATTATACAGAGGATGGCAACACTTTTTGTCCCGAGGTCAACAAAGGGATGAATAGCCCCAACAAAGGGCATGTAGACTGAAAAATTTTGGAGATATTTTGAAGCTTCCGGAAATTTAAAAAAGTAACCTAGGTATTCAGCAAAAACATAAGCGATTGCCGCTTGACTTCCTGTTTGAATAACGGCAAGAACCGCCCACCCGTAGAGATAAGCCGTAAAGTCTCCGTACATCTCCCGGAAATAAATAAATTGTCCTCCTGTTGCGTCAATCATTCCGGCAATTTCGGCATTCACCAATGCGCCTATAAACGTGATTAAGCCGGCTACAACCCAAACAATGATTAGTAATTCCGGAGAGTTGAGTTGACCCGCCATCGTTGCGGGTTTCCGGAAAATTCCTGATCCAATCATTGACCCTGCTACAAGCATCGTAGCAGCAGTTAAGGATAAACCTCTTAGTAAACTTGTCTTTTTTTGCTGTTCCATTTGTCCTTTAGCAGATGATTCTACAAAATGTATAGTCGTGTTGAAAAAAAATTATCTTAAAATAAATATAACTTTTTTTGCCAATGCCGGGAAAGAAAAAGCCAATTTATTTGGTATGTTTTGCCAAGATTAGTCTTTAATGTTTTTTCGAAGTTTTTTATAAAGGAGGAAGAATTGTTTTTTCAATAATTCGGACTGAGTCGGATTTTCGAGTGCATTGATTTCCCAAACCTGGACCGGATTTTCTTCACTTCCAACGGCTAACAATTTACTATCGGGAGAAAAAGAAATCGACATGACATAATTCTTCGCTTGAATTGTTTTTATCTCCTTCCAAGACCGGGTGTCCCAAATTTTTATCGAGTAATCATCACTGCCACTAGCTAGATAGTTACCATTTCGAGAAAAGGCCAGGGTATTTATTGAGCGGGTGTGCCCTGTAAGCGAGACGAGTTCTTTTTGATTCGCTACATCCCAAATTTTAATTTTTGCGTCGTGGCTTCCGCTTGCTAAATATTTGCTGTCTGGTGAAAACGCGATCGCGTAAATTTCTTTCTCATGACCTGTCAAAGTAGCCAAGGCGTCACTTCTGGTTGAATCCCACAACTTAACGGTTTTATCCATACTTCCGGTTGCGAAATATTTACCATCGGGCGAAAAGGCAATTGAAGTGACACCTTCTTTATGACCCAGAAGTGATTTTGGTTTTTCATTATTCAAAACATTCCAAAAGAGAATTGATTTATTATCGCTTCCGCTGGCAACGAACTTTCCGTCGGGAGAAAAAGCAACACAAAACACCCATCCGGAGTTCTCACCAAATTTTTTGAAAATTTTTCGAGTCTCTACATCCCAAACGGCTACGGTTTTTTCTCTGCTTCCGCTTGCAAGTAATTTTCCGTCTTTAGAAAAAGCAACCGAAGTAATATAATTATCACCTTTAAGCGTAGCCACGCTATCGGGTTGAGTTAAATTCCAGACATCAACGGATTCCCCATTTGTTCCCGCCGCAAGTAATTTGCCGTCGGGAGAAAAGGATACGGACTGTACTCCGGAAGCGTCCTCGCTTAAAAGAAGAGTAAACTTAAGCGCCGGTTCAATAGGATCGGGAACAGGAAGACTTTTATATCCCCAGTACAAAAGTCCAAAAAGGATAGCAAGAAGCAATACCCGGTTTCGTATTTTTATAAAGCGTTTTTTTCTTCTCGGATCGTAAGGTCCGGCTGATTTTTTTTGCTCTTTTGGAGCCTGTAGTGAAGCCTCTTCTTGTGTTTCAACCGTGGTTTGTTTTAATTCATCAACAGATAAAATTTTGGGTATGGGAACCGGTTCAGTTTCCGGTTCAATTTCTGCTTCTTCCACGACCTCGTTTTTTTCAATTCCATCTTTTATAACAGAAAGTAACTCATCAACCGATTGATACCGGTCTTCCTTTTTCTTTTGAATTGATTTCAAAATTATCTGCGAAATCCAGTCGGGTATTTCATGATTAAATTGCTTCGGATCTTTCAAACTCCCATAAAGAATTTCGTTCATGATAGCGAACTCGCTCGTGTCTCCCGATTTCCCAAACGGTCTTCTTCCGGCAAGCATTTCATGCAAAATTATTCCAAGGCTATAAACATCCGATCGTTCATCGACCGCTTCTTTCAAAATTAATTCCGGAGACATGTAACAAATTGCACCGCCCTTTCCGTCAGCTTTTACTTTAGCAATTTGAGTCTCCAGACGAGAATAAAAACCGAAAAGTTTTAATTCATTACTTTCCGGGATAAGTACCAGTTGAGGTTTGATTCCGGCATGAATGACTTGGTTCTCATGCGCAAATGCAACTGCTTCCGAAAGATGAAGAAGAAGTTGCAGAGCTTCTTTTCTCGGTGCGGGTCCAACGGTTTCTCCTATAAAATTGCTTAAAGGGGTCGCATCAAGGTATTCCATTAAAAAATAGATGGAGTTATTTTCTTCAAAAACATCGAGCAGTGGAAGAATATTTTTATGATGAAGACTTTTTACTTTCTCCGCTTCATCAAAGAATAGTGATTTTACATCAACTTCAAGGGGACGTGTGGGAGTGAATTCTTTTATGAGTACCCGACCTTTATTTGAAAGGTCTTCGGCAACAAAAAGTTGTTGGCTTCCAAGCGTCTTCCATGGCTCAAGAAGTTCAAAATTATTATTTATCACATCGCCTTTTTTCACAAACTTTTTCCTCAAAGAAGAATAGAAGTTAAGTACAAATCAACTAGTAATACGTTTTTCATCCCCCGGTATTACAACAAATTTTAAACGCAAACAATTCCACAAATCAATGCATCCTTACACAGTAGATGGCAATTGTCTTCTGTTTCGTTCGGAGAAGAAAGCAAGCAGAATGAAAATACCGTTTGAAACCAACACGATTAAGGTTCTCAAAACGTCACTGTTTTGAACCGCAGCAGGTTCTTCCGAAAAAAGCATACTCGAAAAACTTGCAGTCATCAATATCAACAATAGAATCGATGGAAGGTTTAGTTTACGAAGCAAAAGCCATCCGAAAATTAAAAAAGCCAGTTCCAGTGTAAAGGCTACAGTGGGATATTTCCAGAGACCAAGTCCGATATTGCCATATCCAAAGAAGAGCGAAAGATCATCTAGGTGAACAATAAAATCTATAAACCAATGGGAGAGAACACAAGCCGCCAAGACCAGTGCCCACTGTTTTTTATTTCTTTTTACAAAAATGAAATAAACGGCCGTAGAGATAATGAACGCACCAGTTAATGAATGCGAATAGGGAAGAACAAGATGGTTTCTTAAGAATGGGTTTTGGTTTGGCGTGTATGAAGCACCTTCAATTCCAAGCAATACAAAAGTAAATGCGAGAAGATCAAGCAGTTGAACAGAAGTAAACAAGAGCCAGAGAGGAACTTGTTCAACCTTTTTTTTGACAATGTATCCGAGTCCGTAATGTCCTATAAACACAGCAAATTCCTTTTAATTGTGAAACTTTAAAATCGTTCCTTAACAAATCAAAAGATCTAAGCTACAAAAGAAAAGAAAAAGCACCTTTTAAAATAGTATGTTTCCGAAAATTACCTGCATAGTTGTGGCTGTCCGCCAGTGCTACGTCAGTTGTAAAATATCGTCCTTGATAATGGAGACCTAACGTTAAATAAATCGTTTTATAATTTTCATTTTGTAAACCCTCGTTGGGAGATTCTTGAACATACTGAGGATTGGAAGAAAAGAGTCCGAATGAAAAACTCATATGTCGGGAGTATTCAAAAATTGCGCTGCAACAAAACTGAGAAGAATTTTTCCAATTCTTATCGACTTTATTCCAATAGACCATTCGAGAGTTGATTGAAAGGTGTAGCTCTCTTTGAGGAGAATAAATGAATCCGAAATTGAATTTGTCCGGCAGTTTTACATTCAAAGCCCAATGAGGCGTATCAATGTTGTAAGCATTCTGCCGCGAGCTATCGACTAAGGATAGTGTTGTTCCATTTGAAAATTTTATATCGCTTTTGAGATCAGAACCTTTTTCAAAAAATAATCCAATTTCAAAAAGTCCGGGGTTAAGTCTTGCTTGATACTTGTAATGAACTCCAAGTGAAAAGCTTGCAGCAAGCGTGTTTCCTTTTGCTTCGGTTTTAAATATTTGTTCGCGGTAATTCATCCAATCAAGATTTATTTGAGCTCCGACGCTAATTACATCGCTTACGTAGAAAACTTCCGGAAATGAGTAGGAGCAGATACCTGAAAACGAAGTGACCAAAGTTTGTTCGGTTGGATTAAATGTTTCTCCGGTTCCGGCAGGATTATCAAGTGTGGTTACCGCATACGTACCGAAGTCGAGAAGTCTGTTGTATCTCTGGCTCATTCCCGCACCAAAGTGAAATTGCCCATACGGATAGACACCGCCGAGTGATTGGGGTAAAAACCGAAGGGCTCTTTTCACTTGTCCTTGATAAGGAATTCCGGGATTTAAATTGGTAACATTTTGGAATCCAATGCCAACAGTAAGCGTATCAAAATTGACCAACGAAGCCGGGTTGGAACTTGAGATGTTGTCAACTTCGTAATTACTATTCTGGACGAAACCGTAACTGCTTAGTTGTTCAAAGGTTAATCCTTGCACAATGAAAGGTGGTGTAATAGTAACTGATTGCCCCAAACTACTTGAGTGCCAAATAATAAAACCAAGCAGAAGAATATTGAAACCTTTCAACCGTCCTCATTAATAATAGTGAACATTCAAAATTGTGGATTTCAAAATAGTATAATTAACCGTATTTGCAAGTGTTCTATTTAGAATCGATTTTTCTTATCCGTGATTTATTCTTAATTTTTGACAAACTGAAGAAAGTTTTTCTCGAATGAAAAGAGGTGTGCATGACTGAAGTTAAAAAGAAAGAGGAATGGGGAAGTAGAATCGGACTGATTTTAGCTGTTGCCGGAAATGCCGTCGGTTTGGGAAATTTTTTACGGTTTCCCGCTCAAGCAGTTCAAAACGGCGGCGGAGCGTTTATTATTCCATATCTCGTTTCTTTCTTTTTAATGGGAATTCCTCTCCTTTGGATTGAATGGGCAATTGGAAGACATGGTGGAAAATTTGGACATCATTCTACTCCTGGTATGCTTGATTCATTGGGGAAGTCGAAAATATTTAAATATTTCGGTGTCTTTGGAATTTTTACAAATTTGACCGTCGCCGCTTACTATTCTTATATTGAGTCGTGGACGCTCTCTTATGTTTGGCATTCAATTGTAGGGACTTTTTCCGGAAAGACGACAGAACAAATTTCAGTATTCTTCTCGCATTTTCTTGACCTCGGCCATGGCAATCTGATCAACCTTCCATCGGAAGCAGTGATCTTTTTTCTAATTACTATAAGCATAAATCTTTGGATTTTATCGAGAGGAATTAGCAAGGGAATTGAAATAGCAAGTAAAATAGGAATGCCGATTCTAATTGTGTTTGGAATATTTTTAGCCATTCGTGCCTTGACTTTAAAAGCGGGCGATCACGGAGCTATTTATGATTCCGTAATTGGGTTGAATTTTTTATGGCAGCCACAATTTGATTCGCTCGCAAATCCTAAAGTCTGGCTTGCGGCAGCGGGACAAATATTTTTCACTTTATCAGTTGGCATGGGCTCCATCCATTGCTATTCCGCTTACTTAAAAGAAAAAGAAGATATTGCCTTAAACGCAGCAACTGCCGGCTGGATGAATGAATTTGTTGAAGTAATCCTTGGCGGCTCAATCATTATTCCGATTGCAGTTGCGTATTTAGGCCTTGATTGGATAAAAGCAAACGTCGGTTTTGAAATGGGTTTTAGAACAATGCCGATGCTCTTTCAACATTGGGGACCGGTATTGGCGGCAATTGCCGGAACTACTTGGTTCGGACTCCTTTTCTTTGCGGGCATTACTAGTTCAATTGCAATGGGTCAACCGGTAATGGCTTTTCTTCAAGATTCTTTCAATCTAACAAGGAAAAAATCCGCATTAACTTTTGGTTTGATGACAGTTCTCCTGGCTCTGCCATGTATCTTTTTCTATGAAGCAGGTGCCTTTGGTGAATTCGATTATTGGGCCGGGACATTTTCATTGGTATTATTCGCATTAGGTGAGGCGATTATTTTCGTCTGGGTATTTGGCATTGACAATGCTTGGGAAGAAATCAACCGCGGTGCCGATATTAAAATCCCGATGTTTTTTAAGTACGTAATCAAATATGTTACACCTTCATTTTTAATCGCGGTTTTTATCGGCTCGATGATTAAACCTGTCGATGGAAATTGGGCCGCAGCGGTATCGGGACTCTTCACTGGAAAAGGCTGGGCGCTTGCGAGTGATAGTGTTATTGGGACAATCTTTAATCTTGGAGTGGTGGATACCAGGTGGATCGTAAATGGATTATTCACAAATGTTTTCGTAATTGATATGACAAGAATATTACTTCTTGCAACATTTTTATTGATAAGTCTCGCCGTACACTTTGCGTGGCGAAAACGGGAACAAGAAAATCTGCAAAACGAAAGGAGCGCACAATGACAACATCAGCCTGGATTATGATGCTTGGAGCTTGGAGTGTGATAATGTTTTTTACCGGTAAGTTCCTTTTAAAAGCGTTGCTCACGAAAAAGAGTGAAGAGTAACGTTTATCGTTCACTAATAAATATATGTATGACAACAGAACAAAACTCGTCCTTCCTCAAAAAAAGTAAAAATATAATAATTGGAGCATCAAGAAATTTAAATGATCCGCAGGTATTTCATAATCTTTCCTTAACAGCTTTCCTCGCATGGGTTGGGTTAGGAACTGATGGTCTATCTTCTTCGTGCTACGGACCGGCTGAAGCATTTCTTACTTTAGGCCAGCATCACTTTTTAAGTCTTTTAGTCGCACTGCTTTCGGGTATAACTATTTTCATCATCAGTTTCAGTTATTCTCAGATAATTGAATTGTTCCCGTCAGGCGGTGGCGGATATCTTGTTGCCAGCAAACTTTTATCTCCAAAAATTGGAATGATTTCAGGCTCTGCTCTTTTGATTGACTACGTTCTCACAATCACTTTATCTGTTGCAAGTGGCACAGACGCACTTTTCAGTTTCTTGCCGATGGGTTTTCATCACTTCAAACTTGATTTTGCAATTTTTGGCGTGATCATTCTTATTGTGATGAACTTACGAGGAGTGAAAGAATCAGTAGTTCCGCTGGTTCCGATATTTCTTCTTTTCATTGCTCTGCATGCGTTCGTAATATTTTATGCTTTGTTCACTCACATTTTTAGCACGTCACAGATTATTTCATCAACCGCTCTCGATCTCTCACAAACGAAATCTCAGTTAGGCTTCGTTGGAATGCTCTTGCTTATCGGGAAAGCATACACCATGGGGGCTGGAACCTACACAGGAATTGAGGCCGTAAGTAACGGGCTTCCGATTTTGCGCGATCCAAAAGTTCATACCGCGAAAAATACTATGAAGTTAATGGCGGGGTCGCTTACGTTTATGGTTGTGGGTTTGATGATTGCTTACTTGTTGTTTGGGGTAATCGCTCAGCCGGGTAAAACTTTAAATGCAGTTTTATTTGAATCAATCACCAAAACATGGTCAACCGGAATTAGCTATCCGTTTATTTTTATCATCTTACTCTCTGAAGCGGTAATCTTATTTGTAGCCGCTCAAACAGGATTTTTAGATGGTCCACGGGTACTCGCAAATATGGCAACTGATCGCTGGTTTCCGACGAGGTTCGCAATTCTGAGTGATAGGCTTGTAACACAAAATGGAATTCTTTTGATGGGAGGTGCGGCTCTTATCACCATGATCCTTGCGAAAGGTTCGGTTGAAATTCTTATCGTTCTTTATAGTATTAATGTGTTCATCACATTTTTTCTTTCGCAGCTTGGTATGGTCAGTCACTGGTGGAATGTCCGCAAGGAAGATAAAAAATGGAAGCATAGAATTCTTATTAATGGAATCGGGTTGAGTCTTACAACAATAATTTTGATTTCTGTTGTTGCGCTTAAGTTTTTTGAAGGAGGATGGATTACGCTTGTTGTTACCGGAAGTCTGGTTGCTTTAGCCCTTCTGATAAAAAAAATTATAATTCTACTAATCAATTGATAGAGAAACTGAATACAGATATTATTCCTGCAATTAGTTCATCGCTTTATTTTCTTAATGAAAACAAACAAGCGACTAACGAACCACCTAAAGAATTGAATAAAGAAGATAAAACTGCTGCAATTCTTGTGAATGGTTTTAACGGTTTAGGCGCTCACACGCTGTTAAGTGTTCTCAAAACATTTCCCGGAAGTTTTAAAAATTACGTATTTGTTCAAGCGGGAGTAGTTGACGCGGGTGGTTTTAAAGGTTCCAGTGAAGTTCATCATCTTGAAGAATTTGTTAAAAAAGAAACGAACCAATATGTAGAGTTCATGCAGAAGAGCGGATTTGCAGCGGAAAGCTTCACATCAATTGGAACTGATATCGTTGATCAGATCACGGATTTATCTACCACGGTTTTTGAACGGTATCCAAATTCTGTTTTCTTCGGGGGTCAACTTGTGTTTCCGAACGAAACATTTTTCACCAGAGTATGGCACAACCAAATAGTGTTCAGTGTGCAGCGGCGATTATATCATCAAGGGTATCCTTTTGTTATTTTGCCTATTAGAGTTAATTATTAAATGTTGAGAAGTTATGAGTACAACTAAATCGAATTTTTATGATATTATCAAAGCCATGGGACTGGTTTTTGGAGATATCGGTACAAGTCCTATCTATACGCTTGTAATTGTTTTTACCCTTACAAAACCGACACACGATAATCTCTTCGGAATATTATCTCTCATCTTTTGGACATTAATAATTCTAGTGACCATTGAGTATGCTTTCCTTGCAATGAGTCTCAGCATAAAAGGCGAGGGTGGAATAATCGTTTTAAAAGAAGTTCTTTCGGCGTATGTCAAAAAAGGTAAGAAAGCTACCATTGTTGCTTATCTGGGCTACTTCGGTATTTCACTGTTGATGGGGGATGGTGTTATCACTCCCGCAATTAGTATTCTTTCTGCGGTTGAAGGATTGCCGTTAATTCATGGATTTGAGTGGATAACGGGAAATGTGGTAATTGTGGTGACTATGGCTATCACAATTATTCTATTTGCTTTTCAATATAAAGGGACAGATAAAGTTGCCGGTTCGTTCGGTCCGATTATGCTTATCTGGTTTTTCGCTCTTTTCATTTCCGGATTTATTGAAATCCTGCATATGCCGCTGATCCTGCTTGCCATAAGTCCTACATACGCAATAAGCTTTCTCATGCACAACGGGGTTGCCGGTGTACTCGTTCTTTCGGAAGTAATTTTGTGCGCAACCGGAGGCGAGGCGCTGTATGCTGACATGGGACATCTTGGAGCAGCACCAATCCGGCGGGCTTGGGGATTTGTTTTTGTTGCATTGGTAGTCAATTATTTTGGTCAGGGTTCTTATGCTCTTCTGCACAATAACACAAATCTTATTTTATTTTCAATGGTGAAAGAGCAAGCTGAATTCCTCTATATTCCATTCATCATCTTAACTATTCTTGCTACAATTATTGCATCGCAAGCAATGATTTCGGCAGTCTTTTCACTCGTGTATCAGGGTATCACCACACGCACGTTCCCTCTGATGAAAATTAAATATACATCAACGCAGTTAAAATCGCAGATTTATATCGGTGCCGTAAACTGGGGATTGCTGGTTGCTGTTTTATTTATGATTATCCTCTTTAAAGAGTCTTCAAATTTGGCGGCGGCCTACGGGTTAGCTGTTACTATCACGATGACCATAAGTTCTTTACTGATGATATGGATTTTTAGAATTAGAAAATCGTATGTAAAAATGGGTTTGGCATTTGGAGTTTTTGTCGTCGATCTTTTATTCCTTTTTTCGTTGACAAGTAAATTGGAGCATGGCGGTTATTGGTCGTTAGTTATTGCCGCGATACCGTTTTTTATTACGCTCATCTGGATTAAAGGGCAAAAGCGAATTTACCGTTCCTTCCGGTCGCTTCCGCTTGATACATTTAAAATAGCTTATGAACAAATTTACACAAGAGGGCATAACATAGACGGCACGGCAATCTTCTTTTCCCGTACAATACATGACGTTCCTCCGTATGTTGCGCATTGTATTATTAGTTCAAACATCGTTTATGAAAAGAATATTCTTGTTTCAATTCAGAGAACCGATAATCCTTATGGAGTTTCATCAGAGTTTAAAGAAAATCTGGCTGTGGGATTGCACGGACTTTCCATCTCGCTCGGATACATGGAAATTGTTGATCTTCCATCAATCATCAAGAAGCATGAAATAAATGAGAAAGTAATTTTCTATGGGGTGGAAGATATTGTCTCAAGTCATTTCTTATTAAAATTATATTCGTTCATGAAAAAAATGACCCCTAATTTTGTTCAATTTTATAAACTCCCATATCGAAAAATTCATGGAGTGGTAACGAGGATAGAAATATGAAACAAGTAATCATACTAGTGATGTTTTTCCTTTTTGGTACAAATATCATTGTATCACAACAAAAGAAAAGCTCTGCTGCCGATACTCTTGTGGTAGCTTTTTACAATCAAGAAAATTTATTCGATGCAGTTGATGATCCGCAAAAAGAGGATGCTGATTTTCTTCCGACTTCGAAAAAAGAATGGACGGAGGAACGCTTCGACAAAAAGATGGCAAACATGTCCAAAGTTATCCGGTCTATGAATGATAATAAAGGACCTGACATCATCGGCGTGTGCGAAGTTGAAAATCAAGCGGTGCTTGAAACGATGGTTGAAAAATATCTCTCTGACTTAAACTATCAAATTGTATACAAAGAATCGCCCGATAACAGAGGTATAGATGTTGGACTTCTGTTCAGAAAAAATATTTTTAAGCTGGCATCCATGCATGCGGATACCGTTGAGTTACCTGACAAATATCCAACGCGATTAATTCTAAATGCGAATTTGGTTACACCGAACGATGACACGCTTCATGTATTTGTCAATCATTGGCCCTCCCGAAGGGGTGGATCCGATGCTTCGGAAATTAGTAGAATTACAGCAGCAAAAGTTTTGCGCAATGAAGTTGAGAGCTTGTTTGCCGCCTCAAATAAATCTTTGTTTTTGGCAATGGGAGATTTCAATGACGAACCAACCAATATAAGCATCAAAGATACTTTGAATGCGCTTCCATTGTCATGCGATGATATTGATAAAAGTAAATCATCCATACCTCATTTGTACAACCTTGCATACGGAAAAAAGATTCATGGTGAAGGGAGTTACAAATATCAATCGGAGTGGGATATGCTCGATCAGATAATCGTATCTGAAAATCTTTTGATGAATGAATCACTCCATTACGTTTGCCCTTCGTTTGAAATTTACAAACCCGATTTTATTGTAACCCATTCAGGAAAATACGAAGGAGCTCCTTTCCCAACCTACGGTGGAAACCGCTACTTGGGGGGGTACAGCGATCATTTTCCGGTACTGGCTAAATTTGTTCTGAAAAAGAAAAAATAATTCCTATGAGTGAAGAGAAGATCCTTTTGTTACATGCATGAATGAGTTTTTCAAAAAAAATATTTTAAAAGGGTTTTACTTCTCTCTTCTCTTGCATTTTTTCTTTTTAACGGTCTACTATGTGATTGAGATTTTCACACCGGAAGAAAAACCTGAAACTGTCGTCTGGATTTACAAATATTCTGAACTTGGGCCGCCACCTTCCATTTCCATGGACAAGTCGGTTATCACGAAAAGAAAATCTCCTAAAAAAGAAATCTTTGCGACCCCTAAAGCGGTAAAAAAAATTGAGCATGATACGGTAATAATCGCAAAGCAGAAAGTTTCGGGAGGTCAAGAGGGAGACCAAGACGGAACTGGAGGAGCGATAAAAGTTATTCCTGATGTTTCAAAAAAGGAAGAAAAACCGAAACAAGATTTAAAGTTCTATGCCGCGGTGGATTATATGCCGGAACCGAAAGGCGGGTATGAAGTACTTCAATCTCGTGTGGTCACTCCAGAATCAGCTAAGCAAAATAACATTCACGGCAAAGTGCTGGTAAAAACATACATAGATGAACTTGGGCGGGTTGTCCGCGCCGAAATAATTCAAGGAATAGGTTCCGGGTGCGACGAAGCCGCAATGAGAGCGGTACGAAGTTCCCGCTTTGTTCCCGGTAAGCTGAACGGACAATATGTAAGAGTACAAATGGTCATTACTATCTTTTTTTAGAATGCTATTTGCACTAATTTTAGGAAAAATATTTTATCGTTTAAAAAGAAAGTTCGTGGTGAAAGAAAAATGGGTCTGCGTGAAAAAATAAATGAAGATATGAAAACGGCGATGAAGTCGGGTGAGAAACTGAGACTTGAAACAATCCGTTCCATTCGAGCATTGATTTTGGAATTTGATAAAAGCGGAGTGAATAGAGAGCTAACCCCCGAAGATGAGATATCGATGTTGACTACAGCGGTGAAGAAAAGAAAAGAATCCGTTGAAGTATTCACGAAAGCAGGGCGGATGGATTTAGCCGATAAAGAAGCTGCCGAAATGAAAATAATTCAAGAATATTTACCCAAACAGTTAACCGAAGAAGAAATCCTTCAAGAGATAAAAGTGATTGCCGGTCAGGTTGGCGCGGTTGATAAAGCCGACTTTCCGAAATTAATGCCTGCAGCTATGAAGCAGTTAAAAGGAAAAGCAGAAGGTAAAACGGTAAAATCTCTTGTGGAAAAATTTTTAGGAATAAATTGAATTACCTTGATATAGTCTTTCTTGTTATTGGAATTGCCGCTTTCATACTCGGTTTTAAAGATGGCTTTGTACGAAAACTGATTGGTTCTCTCGGTTTTTTTGCTGCAATATTTTTGGGAATTTTTCTTTCAGAGCTGGTCGGTACAGTTATAAATAATGTTCTCGGTACCGAAAAATATTTAGCCGAAATTCTCGGCGGGTTCACCGTTTTTTTGGTAATGATAATGATTACTTCCTACTTGAAACGGGTTATTCATCCGTTTGACAAAGTGAACAATCTCATGAACCGTATCGCGGGAGGAATAGTCGGTGTAATCCAAATAGTTTATTTTATAAGCGCCGGACTTTATCTTCTGCAGCTATTTAAAGTTCCCTCTGAGGAGGTTCAGAAAAGTTCTCTTTCCTATGCAACCGTTTCGCATATTTTACCGAATACAATCGATTATATAAGTGAGTATGCTCCAAATCCAAAAGTATCGCTCAAAAAATTGATAATAGAAAAAGATTCAATTAAAGAATGATCCAAAAAGAAGTTCTGCACATCTTAGAGTACGATAAAGTACTTTCTTTTATAGCTAAGTATTGCATAACCGCAAACGGGAAACAAAAAATTCTTGCGTCGGTTCCTTTCGAAGAAAAACAACACATGCTTGATGAAGGAGAACGGGTTACTCAAGCCAAAGAAATTCTTATTAGGCAGAATCTTCCGCCAATAAATTACCTTCCCGATTTAGAGGAAGACCTCGCGATCGCCGGTATTGAAGGGGCTGTGCTCTCCGCAAAAAAAATTCTTGAAATAAAAAAACTTGCCGAAACTTCCCGGTTGACGTACCAATTCTTAGTTAATGGTCAGAATGAAGGAGAGTCATTAAAAACCATTGCGCACAATCTTTTGGTAGATAAAGTATTCGAACACCTTGTCGATCAAGTTGTTACCGATACAGGAGAAATAAAAGACAAAGCCAGCAAAAAATTATATGAAATCCGTCAGGAAATTGCCGAGAAAAAAAATGACTTGAACAAACTCGCTCAACGAATTTCCAAGCAGTTCGCTGAAGAAGAATTTACAAGGGAAGAGTTTATAACTTTGCGCGACGGAAGAATGGTAATCCCCATTAAAGCAGAACACAAGCGCCATATTAAAGGATTTATTCATAGCGAATCTTCAACGGGACAAACAGTTTATATCGAGCCGGAAGAAACACTGCAACTTAATAATGAAATAATTTCACTGCAGTTTGCTGAAAAGAGAGAGATCGATAGAATTTTAAAAGAGTTGACGCACAAAATCGGCACGTTAAAAGTCCCGCTACAAAACTCGCTCACCGCCATCGCGCATCTTGATGTCGTTTTCGCGAAAGCAAAATATTCAATTGAAGTGCTCGGTAGTTTCCCTACGCTTATCAACTCCAAACCATTTGAAATAAAGGAGGGAAAACATCCAATCCTTTTACACAAATTGGGACAGGGTGATACTGTTCCGCTTTCTTTTCTGATAGATGGCAGTACCATAATCATTATCACCGGACCAAATGCGGGAGGCAAAACCGTTGTGCTAAAAACCACCGGACTGTTATCGCTTATGGTCATGTCCGGTATGCATATACCGGTGCAGCCGGATAGTAATTTTCTTTTGTTCTCAAATATTCTGGTTGATATTGGCGATAAGCAATCGTTAGAAGATGATTTAAGTACCTTTAGCTCCCACATCTTAAATCTAAAATCAATTATTGAAAAAGCGGACGAGTCAACCTTAATTCTCCTTGATGAAATTGGAACAGGCACCGAGCCTTCTGCCGGAGGTGCGTTTGCGGCTGCAGTGTTAAAAACTTTAAAGGAGAAAAAAGCAACAGTGCTCTCAACCACGCATCATAATAGTTTGAAAGTTTTAGCACACGAAACGGCCGGTTTCCAAAATGCTTCAATGGAGTTTGATCTTTCGGCAATTAAACCAACATACAGATTTAAGCAGGGTTTTCCCGGTTCAAGTTATGCGTTCGAAATTGCGAATCGGATGGGTTTTGAAGAAACATTCATTCAACATGCTCGAACGTTTATGGAAACCGACCATGAGAAGATGGAAAACATGCTCTTGAGTTTGGAAGAAAAATCGCATACGCTAAATTCCGAATTGCGTCAGGCGAATATTGAAAACAGCCGCTTGCAAAGCCTCACCCGCTTATATCAACAAAAAAATGAACAGCTCGAAAAAGAGAAAAACGATATTCTGAAGAAAACAAAGCTGGAGGCGGAAGCTTTTCTCACTTCTTCTAAAAAAAATATTGAAAAAACGATCAAAGAATTGAAGGAAAAAAAAGCCGACAAAGAAAGTATTAAGATCACCCGCAATGTTGTTGCTAACCTGGACGATTCAATCAGTGGATTGGTAAAGGAAGATATTGACTTAAATGAAAATTCTCTTAATTTTGAGTTGGGTGATTATGTTCAGATAAAGAACACTTCAACCACAGGAAAGATATTTGAACTTTCCAAAGATAAGAAAGAGGCTTCACTGCTCGTCGGTTCTTTAAAAATTCAAGCGAAGACGAAAGATTTAACCCGGTCGTCAAAACAAGAGAAGAAATCGTTCGCATCTACTTCTTATGTTCAAAATGTTTCTGAGTTGAATTACCGATTGGATTTAAGAGGCGAAAAACCGGATGAAGCTGAGTTTGAGGTTATTAGATTTTTAGACTCTGCTTACACCGGAAATTACGAGAGAGTTGAAATCCTTCACGGTAAAGGAACCGGTGCTTTAAAAAAGATGGTAAAAGATATTCTGCTAAAGCACGAACACGTTAAAACATTTTATTTTGCGCCTGTTGAATTGGGTGGAGAAGGAATCACTATTGTTGAACTGAAGTAAGGAAAGTTTGATAAAAAAAGTTCTCATAGCCAATAGGGGAGAAATTGCAGTTAGAATTATTCGCGCGTGCAAAGACCTCGGAATTATTTCCGCAACGCTTTATTCTGATGTTGATAAATTTTCGCTTCATGCCAGGCTTGCCGATGAATCCTATCTCATTGGCGGCGCACTACCATCCGAGTCGTATCTCAATCAAGAAAAAATTGTCGCGCTGGCAAAAGAAATCGGTGCGGATGCTATTCATCCGGGATACGGTTTCCTTTCAGAAAATTCTGCCTTCATAAAAAGAGTAGAGGAGAGCGGCATAATTTTTATAGGACCGTCTTCCAAATCAGTTGAAATGATGGGAAGTAAAACCGCTGCCCGAAGCCTCATGAAAGAAAGTGGAGTTCCGATTGTCCCGGGAACAACTGAACGAATTGAATCGATTGATACTGCAGTTGAAGCGGCTAAAAAGATAGGGTTTCCCATTCTTTTAAAAGCAAGCGCCGGGGGCGGTGGGAAGGGGATGAAACGGGTTTACAGCGAAAAGGATTTTGAGGCGGCATTTTCCTCCGCCCAGCGTGAATCACAAAAAGCTTTTGGTGATGATTCAATTTATATCGAAAAATTGATCGAGCACCCCAAGCATATTGAAGTGCAGATAATTGCAGACAAACACGGCAACTATTGTCATCTTTTTGAAAGAGAATGCTCCGTTCAACGGAGACACCAAAAAATTATCGAGGAAGCCCCGTCTTCTTTTCTTGATGAAATAACAAGAACAGCACTCACAACAGCGGCTATCAATGCCGCAAAAGCATGTGGTTATTACAACGCCGGAACGATTGAGTTTCTGGTAGATAAACACAAAAAATTCTATTTCCTCGAAATGAATACACGATTGCAGGTTGAGCACCCAATCACGGAATTCATTTCAGGAATTGATATTGTAAAAACACAAATCAAAATTGCGGATGGTCATCCGCTGGACTTTAGCCAGAAAGATTTGAAAATCCTTGGGCACGCAATCGAAGGCAGAGTTTATGCTGAAGATCCCGATAATAATTTTCTTCCAATTACCGGAACGGTAAGCTATCATCAAACGCCTACCGGACCGAATATTAGAACCGATAATGGAATTGAAGCTGGTTCAGAAGTAACAAGATTTTATGATCCGATACTTTCCAAATTGTCCGTCTTTGAGAGGACCCGGGAACAAGCAATGAAGCGGATGGACGCTGCTCTTTCAAATTATTTTATAGGAGGAATTAAAACCAATATTGCCTTTCTTAAAAAAGTTTTGCAGCACGATCAATTTGTAAGTGGACGCTATTCCATTACTTTAATTGAAGAAGAGTTTAGCGGTGGAAAAACCGAAACGATTCCGGAAGTTTCGGAAGAACTTGCGGAGGCTGCAGCGGTTGCAGCGGTACTTATGCAGAATGGATTAAAATCCGGTTCGGTGGACGTTAATCATCGTAACAATAATTATTGGATGGATCTTTCGTATGAATGAGAAAATCGTTACGATTAACGGAAGAGAACGAGTGGTTACCATTCATGATAATCAAACAGTATCGATTGATGGGAGAACCTACAATTTTGAATTGGAATCGACTGATCCCAACCGTTTTTTTCTTCGCTTAAACAAAAAAGCTTATGAGCTGACAAAAGTTGTAAAAGATAAAAATAAAATTGTTATTTTAACCGAAGGACATTATTTTGAATGTACTGTTCAAACAAAATTAGAAAAGAATGCGGAAAGTATTCTTGCACATTCTGAAAAGAGCAGGCATAAAGAGGACATCAAATCTCCCATGCCGGGAATGGTGTTGAAGTTATTGAAAAAAGTAGACGAAGAAGTAACAATTGGAGAACCGGTGTTGATTTTAGAAGCAATGAAGATGGAAAACGAAGTTACTTCTCCTTACAGCGGGGTCATTAAGGATATTTTTGTTTCGGTTAATACGGCTGTTGAAAAAGGTTCAAAATTATTTAGAATCGAATAGACTTTGACTATATTCATAACTACATATCAAACACTAAACCATAAGGAGGTTACGTGAAAAAAAATCTCTACACTGCTTTGTGCACACTTCTGCTTCTCGGCTCAACGGCTTTCGGAAGCGGATTCCAAATCAATGAACACGGTGCACGGGCTATGGCAATGGGAGGAGCCTTTACGGCAGCTGCATTAGACCCCTCTATCCTGTATTTCAATAATGCGGGCATTACCCAAATGAGCGGCTTTAAATTAATGCTGGGGACGACTCTTATTTCTCCTAGTTCTACTTTCAGAGGTGTGTATCCTTCCGTTAAAGAAACCAAAATGGAAAGTCAGATATTCTATCCGAGTCATTTCTATGCCACATACCAAATATCAGATCAATTGTATGCCGGACTTGGATTCAACACTCCGTTTGGGCTTGGGACCAAATGGCCTGCTACTTGGGATGGTAGATTCGTCAGCCGGGAAATTGAAGTACGTACGTTCAATTTCAATCCGGTTATTGCTTACAAAGTTGACGATAACTTGTCAATCGGTTTAGGTTTGCAATATGCTTTTGGCGACGTTACCATTAACCGTGACATTAATTTCCCTCCGTTCTCGGGAGATGCAAATGTTGATTTAACCGGAAAAGCAAGTTCAGCGATGGGCTTTACTGCCGGTTTGATGTATAAAATGGCGTGCGATCTTAACCTTGGCGTTTCTTACCGCAGTGAAGTAAAATATAATTTCAAAGGTAGCGCTACAACAACAGGCGGCCCATCACAACTGGCTTCCTTGTTACCCGGCGGAGATATTTCCGCAAGCTTAACCACTCCGCAACAACTTGTGGTTGGTGCTTCGTATCAAGTAAGTCCAAAACTTTTGGTAAGTACTGATTTTCAATGGGTTGGCTGGTCAAGTTACGATTCGTTAAAAGTAGATTTTGCTGATCCTGCAAAATCCGATTTAGCTTCCCCAAGAATGTACGAGAATTCTTATATCATTCGTCTTGGTGCAAATTATCAATATTGTGATAACATGGATTTTTCAGCCGGTATTTTATACGATAGAAATCCGGTAAAAGATCAATTTGTTGATGCAACACTGCCGGATGCCGACAGATTGGGATTCTCAGTAGGCGCAGGCTATAAATTGATGAATAACTTATCGGTTGATCTTGCATATATGTTCTTACGTTTTAATGAACGTACAATAAATAATTCGATGGTAAGCTACACTGGAAATGCCGGTTTCAATGCATTTAATGGAACCTACAATTCCACAGCTCACTTATTCTCACTCAGTTTATCATATAACTTATAACCATCGGAGGTAAGGAAACTATGAAAAAAATATTAAATATTGTCTTTAGTTTATCTATAATTGCCTTAGTCTTCGTTGGTTGCGAAAGCCGTACCGATCTTACCGCTCCCGCTGCTCCTAGCACAGGAAGTGCAGATTTAGGACGGTTTGTGACTATTGGTAATAGTATTACAGCGGGTTATCAATCCGGTGCTCTCTATGAAAGCGCTCAGGTTTATGCTTATGGTAACCTTATTGCTAAACAAGTCGGAACCGGTTACCAAATGCCTTTGGTTGCTGATCCGGGTTATGGTCCAAGAATGGAGATTAAATCTGCGAATTTAAAAACCGGCGTAGTTGAATTAACATATAATGCCAATACCGGTGCTCCACTAAACTTAAATTACGCTGCACCGTACAACAACCTCGGTGTGCCGGGTGCGTTACTGTATGATGTTTTGAATGCAACAAACTCAACCGATTGCGGCTCAAATGTTTTTGCGGGCAAACCAAATCCTATGTTTGATTTGATTCTCAGAAATAGTGCAATGCACATCGGTTCACAATTTGCTCAAGCTAAAGTTTTGCATCCTACGCTTGTAACTCTTTGGATTGGTAACAATGATGTTCTCGGATTCGCAACAAGTGGTGGAGCTTCACCTACAGCACCTACTGCTTCAGCATCGTTCGATTTTCTGTATCGTCAAGTTGCCGATAGTTTAAAGTCTCTCGGTTGTAAAGTTGTTGTAGCAAATATTCCTGATGTTACATCAATTCCATTTTTCAATACCGTAGGGCCAAAAGTTGCGTTAGGAACTCCTTGGACGGCAGCCGGTATTCCAGGCCTCTTCTATCAAAAACACGGTGCTGTTGCTGTTGATCCTACCGCGATGGTTGATTCACTTGGCCTTTTAACCGGTAAAGTTGATTTAACTTTAGCTGCAAGTACATACGCTTCGTACCTTGGTCAACCGACAGGCAAATGGTACCGCGATATCGCTGCTTCGAAAGGTCTTCCGTTAGCGGCAGTTCTTGCGTCTATAGCCGGGTTGGATACTACCAAACCGTTCGGATTCCATCCGCAAAATCCTTTCCCGGATGCGTTGACTCTTGATGGAGATGAAATTACAACGGCTAAAAACGCTACGTCAGACTTCAATAAATCAATTGATAGTCTTTCAACCAATAGAGGATTTGGTATCGTTAATGTAAATTCAATCTTCAATGGAATTCGTTCAAGAGATTTTAGCGGTGGAACATATTACAACGGAATAAAATTCACCACATCCTATATCACCGGTGGACTTTTTACTCTTGATGGTGTTCATCCGTCAAATCAAGCGCATGCTATTCTTGCAAACGAGTTTATTAAAGTTATCAACATGAAATGGGGTGCTTCTATTCCATTAATTAATGTAGCTCAAATTCCGGGAAGCATTATTTTTGGTAAGAGAATTGACTTTGACCGATATGGGATTCCTCAATATCCATATAGTTTCTTAAATAACTTGTTATTTTAATTTGTGATTTTCTAGGAGGATGGATTTTTTCCATCCTCCACATTTTTTTTGACTTTGTATGCTTAGATTTTTTTATTGTTTCATCGTACTTGCTGTTTTAGGTTTCGGAGGGTGTTCCTCGTCATCGGAGGAAACAAAAGATGAAAAAGAAACACCGAAGGATGAGTATGTGTTCGATGTTGCGAAAGGTGATACCACCACTGTTCCGGTAGAAGTAAAAGAAAAACCTCACGTAACCGAAACCCAAAAGAAGTATATTGTTCAAATTGGAGCGTTTACAACCAAAGTTCGCGCGGAACAATATGCTGAAACTGCTAAGAAAAAATTATCAAAAGATTTTCTCGTCTCTTATTCGGAAGAGTTTAAACTTTTTGTAGTACAGCTTCCGCCATTTGCTTCAAAAGATGAGGCGCAAAAAGTGAGAGATGTACTTTGGAAAACAAAAGATTACAAAGATGCTTTTATTGTGGTTCTCCCATAGAGGAAACCGGTTTTTATTCATAAAAAAGGAGGCAGTATGGCTTTCTCACTAAATAAAGTTATGTTAATTGGTAATATCGGTAAAGATGCCGAGACAAGAGTTACCCCGTCAAATTTATCTGTTACTTCATTTTCTGTTGCAACTACCAACAGTTATAAAGGAAAAGACGGAAATTGGGTGAACGAAACAACGTGGCATAACATCGTTTCTTTTAATCTTTCGGATTATTTTAAAGACGTTTTGAAAAAAGGGGCGAAAGTGTACGTTGAAGGACGTATTCAAACTCGAGATTATAACGATAAAGAAGGAAACAAACGCTACATAACTGAAATTGTTTCCGATAAAATTATTCCGCTCGACAGTAGAAGCGAAGGTTCAAGTGTATCGAATAAAACAGAGAGTGAGCATATCACTCCCGACGGAGAAGAAGACCTTCCATTCTAATTCTCACGAATTGGTAGCAAAAATGTAAAGGTATACCAAAATTGGAGTTTATATTTTCTTTCAAAGCAGTAATTCTACTGCTTTGTTTTTTTCTATCAGCCTTTTTTTCGGGTTCCGAAGTAGCACTTTTTTCTCTTAATCCTAAAAAAATTAAACTTCAATTTAAAGGCAAAACAACACAGCGATACCTTACTCAACTGCTTGAGTTTCCAAAACGGCTTTTAGTCACCATTCTCATTGGGAATACGTTGGTGAATACAACAGCTTCAATTATTGCTGTTTCCATTGCGCTGGAAGTAGTTGAAAAGTACAAGTATCCCGACAACATAATTTTGCCGATCCAAGTTATTCTCCTCACTGTTTTGCTCGTGCTGGTTGGTGAGATTTCTCCAAAGATTTATGCAAGCAAACGACCGGTCACTTTCGCCAAAGTTGTGGCTGTTCCTCTCTTTTTTATTCATGCTGTATTATATCCGGTTGCTGAGGTGATGACAGAACTTCTTCGAATTTCTACGTCTAAATTGAGAAAGCGGAAGAAAAGAAAAGCTATCAGTCACGAAGATTTTTCTCATCTAGCAAAACTCGGCCACGAAGACGGAACGCTGGCAGAAAACGAACAGGAGTTAATTGAAGGTTTAATCAATTATAAAAATGTTTTAGTAAAAGAGATTATGAGTCCGAGAGTGGACATAAAAGCAGTCTCTTCCGATGCCACGCTCGATGAAATTATCACGGTTATAAAAAATTGCGGACACAGCCGTATTCCGGTTTATAAGACCGACATCGATGATATTTTAGGAATACTGTACGCGAAAGATCTTCTTCCATATTTCTCGAAAGGCTCGGCGAAACAAAATTTTTCGCTGATGAAATGCATGCATAAAGTTATTTATATTCCTGAAACAAAAATTATTTCGGAGCTTTTGCATGAGTTTCAGGAAAAGAATATTCATCTGGCAATTGCCGTTGATGAATTTGGAGGAACCGCCGGTTTAATTACACTTGAGGATATTCTTGAGGAAATTGTTGGGGAGATTAGGTATGAGTCAGATAAAGAAGAAGATAAAATCAAAAAGATAGATAATGATGTATACACGGTTGCCGGGTCAGCGACGCTTCACGAGGTAAACGAATATTTTGATTTGAAACTTCCCGACAGCGAATCGGACTTTGAAACGATTGGCGGTTATGTAATTCACCAAGCCGGGACTATCCCGGCGGAAAACTTTTCGATTCCTTTGGGCAGATATGTCTTTACGGTTGCTGAAATAAGAAAGAAACGTGTTTTGAAAATTCGAGTGCAGGAGCAAAAATGAAACCTGGCTGCTTAATTAAAGCTTTGATAGCTTCAACAATTTTTTTTGCAATTGTTTTTTATATTGTAACAACCAAAATGGATGATTATTTCGTAAAACCAATTAAGAAATTTTCTGTAAACTATATCGTCAAAGATTTGAAAAACGAGTGGAAGTACATTAAAGAAACTCCGGAGAAAGACTCTCTTTTCGTTCAAATAAACAACTTCACTCAAAATATGACGAAAATGCCGACTGTGCATTTAAACGCGGTTAGCGAAGTTGTCGATAGTATTAAATATTATCTCTCAGATAGTTTAGTTACTCCGGCCGAATTGGAAAGTATTAAAGCAATTATTGAAAAGAAATTACAAAATGAAAGATCAAAAAAAGACTGATATTAAAGTCGGATTGACGGTTATCGTCGCACTTATGGTGCTGATATGGGTTCTTGGCTGGGCAAAAAATTTCTCCCTCAACGCCGATAGAACTCATGTTAATATCAAATTCCAAAATGTTGCCGGTTTAGAGGTTGGCGATAATGTTACCGTCAATGGAGTGAGGAAAGGTTTTGTTGACGGTATTGTCACAAAAAATGATTACGTCATCGTGCAAGTCTCGCTTGACAATGATGTGAAGTTAAAAGAAAATGCGGTCTTTTATGTTATGATGCTTGATTTAATGGGAGGGAAAAAAATCGAGATTCTTCCGGGAAACGGCGACCAAAATCTTGATGAAACAAAAATGCAGTATGGAGTTTTTTCAGCGGATATTCCTTCTGTTATGGTGATGATGGGAAAACTCGAAACCGAACTGCCGTTAATGTTCAAACAAGTAAATGTAACATTGGCTGCCGTTAATGATTATCTCACCGATAAAACTCTTCAAAAGGATATTAAGCAAACCGTGGGCAATCTCGCCATTCTCTCGGAACAACTCAAAGCTGTTATCGATGAGAACAGAGCAAGTTTGCAGACACTTACAACAAACGGGGCCGAATTAACGAGCGAGACGAAAGATTTTTTTGTAAAGAATAAACAGAATTTGCAAACTACCGTCGATGGAGCAGCAGAGCTTATAAAAAAAACCGACAAATTTGTTTCCCATCTTGACAGCTTGGTTGTTGAAACGAAAGAGCAAAAAAACACCGCCGGCAAATTTTTATATGATGAAAAACTTTTTGGTGATTTAAAAGAAACTCTGCAAAATGTAAAAGAACTTGTTGAAATTTTAAATAAGCAGTTGAAAAATGAAGGTGTAAATGTTAAAGCGGATCTTAAACTTTTCTAAAAATATTTTCATTGTTGTCCTTTGTTTCATTACCGCCAATATTGCCAGCGGTAACACTTCCAAAGGCGAAAGAGGAATGGTTTCTTCTGCGGAACCGATTGCAACGCAAGTCGGTTTGCAGATTCTTAAAAAAGGGGGAAACGCTGTTGATGCTGCAGTTGCAACGGGATTTGCTTTAGCAGTTACATACCCGGTGGCTGGAAATATCGGTGGTGGGGGATTTATGGTTATCCATTTCCCCGATGGTAAAAATACTGCCATTGATTACCGTGAAACGGCGGCAAAGCTTGCGTTCAGAGATATGTACCTCGACAAAGACGGAAATTTTGTTCCGGAGTTAAGTCAGCTTGGAATCCTATCAGCTGGAATTCCTGGAAGTGTTGCCGGGCTGATTTACGCGTTGCAAAAGTATGGCACCATAAAGTTGGCTGATGTACTTCAACCCGCTATTAATCTTGCTGAAGATGGATTCCCCTTATCCGCTTCAAACGCAAAAGCAATGCTGGATAATCTTGTCTACTTCAAGAAGTTTCCATCATCCGAAAAAGTGTTTACCAAAAATGGAGCTTCATTTAAAGAGGGAGATATTTTCAAACAACCTGATCTCGCAAAGACGCTCACCGCAATTAAAGAATTCGGAAGAGATGGTTTCTACAAAGGTAAAACTGCTGAACTGATTCTTAAACAAATGAATGAAATGAACGGGAATTTTTCCTCCGAAGATCTTGAAAACTATAAACCAATTGAAAGGGAAGTGGTTAAGGGGACGTATAAAGGATTTGAAATTATTTCCATGCCGCCTTCTTCTTCCGGTGGGATCACATTGGTTCAGATGCTTAATATATTGGAGAATTTTTCCTTTGCCCCCGATGAATGGAATAGCAGCAGATATATTCATGCCATAGTCTCATCAATGAAATTTGCTTACGCGGATCGTTCGCTTCACCTTGGCGATCCCGATTATTATGCTGTCCCTCAGAATTGGCTTACCTCAAAAAGTTACGCAAAAAAACTTTTCTTATCGATTTCGGATAAGGCGATTTCTTCCAAAGATATCCATCCAGGTAATTCTGCAGCATTTCACGAAAGCGATCAGACAACTCACTATTCAGTATTGGATAAAAATGGTTGCGCGGTAAGCGTAACAACAACTATCAATTCGGCGTTTGGTTCCAAGTTGGTGGTTGATGGTGCAGGGTTTTTACTTAATAATGAGATGGATGATTTTAGCGCAAAACCGGGAGTGCCTAATCAATTTGGATTAATTGGAAGTAAGGCAAATGAAATTCAACCTGGGAAAAGAATGTTGAGTTCCATGACTCCAACAATTATTTTAAAAGATGGAAAACCAGTTTTGGTTGTTGGATCTCCCGGTGGATCAACAATTATTACGGCGGTTCTCCAAGTCATTATGAACGTCCTTGAATTTAACATGCCGCTTGAGACTGCCGTCAATGCACCTCGGATTCATCATCAATGGGTTCCGGATGAAATTTATTCAGAACCGTTTGGTCTCTCAAAGGATGTGAAAGATAATCTCACGAAGATGGGTTATTCATTCGGGAGTGAAAGACGTCTGGGATTGATCGAAGCAATTTACAGAAATCCGGTAACCGGA
>Ga0172368_10001413_pt1 | contig 32941 bp, 35 predicted proteins | sample Lak11m_FD_114540 | JGI IMG/M metagenome (GOLD analysis project Ga0172368, IMG submission 114540) | Freshwater microbial communities from Kabuno Bay, South-Kivu, Congo - kab_022012_11m | ecosystem: Environmental > Aquatic > Freshwater > Lake | place: Democratic Republic of the Congo: South-Kivu...
AAGAATGTACAATGAGGCGACATCATACATCAGGCCGATGCGGTTGTGAATAGCCTTGACTTACTGGAACCGATTCCATATAAGTATGGAAGTGATTCCATAGAAGTTATTCCATATCGTGAGGAGCCCCGATCGGAAGAGCCATGGCCTCAAGAACCCTCCTATACATTCCCATCGTCCACAGCCAGTCGGATATGGGCGCCCTGAGCGAGACCATCCGCAAGATCACCCTGCAAAAGCTCGGCGCGCGGGTCTGGCACCGGAAAGTCAACCTGATCGATCGCTTCTGGTCCACGGTTGAAGGTGCCTTGAATGGCCTTTCCGTTGACTATGAAAAGACCCGCCTGTATCAGGACGGCGTCCCTGTCTGCGGCAAGGAATTGGACATTGTAAGAGAACTGGCAAGGAAGGGCAGTCTGAATCACCAACTCCTGGTTCGCCTCATCGAAAAGGGCGCAACCATCATGGGAACGGAATCTCCGGACCTGCTGATTGAAGAATACCGACTCAGCCATCGCATTCTTGAATCCGGGGATCTAAAAGAAGCGATTCGGGTGGAAGCCATGCAGAAGGCGGCCAGCAACCTTCTGTTATCCAAACGGGATGCATTTATCGCCGCGAGAATCGACCAGACCCTGTCGGCCGGAGAGACAGGCATCCTTTTCCTCGGAATGCTGCACAACGTTGCGCGCTGTCTGCCGGAAGACATCCAGGTGCATTATCCCATGCATCGTCCTTCAGATAAAAGGGGAAAAAGATATGGTTGAGCAAACGGCAAATGTTTTAGTTGTTGATGATGAAGAGGAAATTCGGAAGATTCTGACCCAAATCCTGGAAAAGGAAGGGTTCAGGGTCGTCACCGCCCCGGACGGCCGGCAGGCAATGCGGCAGCTCTGCCTTGAGGCCCCCCCGGATCTCATCCTTTTGGATGTGCGCATGCCGGGTCTTAGCGGCATGGAAGTCCTAAAAAAAATAAGGGAGATAGACGACGATCCGCCGGTGGTTATCATCACTGCGTACGCCGATATTCACCAGGCCGTCGAGGCCATGAAGGAAGGGGCCTATGATTATCTTGCCAAGCCTTTCGACAATAACGAGGTCGTTTGGATTGCCCGCCGGGCCTTGGCGGAAGGCCAATTAAAGAAAAAATTGAAAAAAATGGCCGATCAATATCAAGGAAACTTCAGCCTCATCGAGAGCATGGGGCCGAGCGACAAGATCGCCCGCCTCGTAAGCGATATTCGCCGGGTGGCCAAATCGGACTTTTCCGTGGTCATCACGGGTGAAACCGGTTCGGGAAAGGAGCTTGTCGCGAGAGCCATTCACGGAGACAGCGCCAGGGCGGCGGCGCCCTTTATGGCGGTGGATTGCGGCGCCATCCCCGAGAACCTTTTGGAGAGCGAACTTTTTGGTTATGAAAAGGGATCGTTCACTGGGGCGGATCGGCAGAAAACAGGCAAATTCGAGCTGGCACACGGAGGCACCCTCTTTATGGACGAGATTGGGAATATGCCCGCCGGTTCCCAGGCGAAGTTCCTGCGGGTGGTTCAGGACCGGAAGCTCTATCGGGTGGGCGGGGTTAAACCCGTGGACGTGGACATCCGGCTCATTGTGGCGACCAACCAGGACCTTCAGGAAATGGCGACGAGCGGCGCCTTCAGAAAAGATCTCTACTATCGCCTGAGTGAATTTACCATCCATGTGCCGGCGCTAAGGGAGCGAAAAGAGGATATCCCTTACCTCGCCAAGCGTTTTCTGGATCTGGCCAATATCGAACTGAAAAAAATGATCGCTGCCTTCACAGACGAGGCGGTGGAAATGTTAATGTCTTACAACTGGCCGGGAAATGTCCGCCAGCTACGCTCGGTCATTCGGCGGGCGGCCCTGGTGGCCGGCGAAACGATCACTGCGAAGGATCTCAGCATCAGGCGGGCCTCCGTGCCGGGGCTGGCCTTCTCCCCGAAGATTCATGGAACGCCCTGGAAAAATGCATCATTGAGTGAAATCGTCCAACAGAGCGTACTTGCCGTGGAAAAGGAGGTTCTTAACGAAGTCCTGCGCTTCACGGGAGGAAACAAGGCCAGGGCTGCCAGATTGTTGCAGGTCGATTACAAGACCATTCACACGAAGGCAAAAAAATTCGGCATTCAGCAGAACGGAGGGATTAATGACGACAAAACGTAAGACCGATCGTAAAGTGACAGACACAGATCGGGGAGACATCGGGGGCGGCATTCTGGGCAGCCTGACGGGTTTCCTGGAGACTTTGGGCGATTTGGCCGAGGCGGGGGAGCGCCTTTCCCGGCTGAAAAAGCCAAGCCAGGATACCGGGGGAAAAAGACGCACCGGGGAAAAGGCGGAGGGCGAGAATCGTTTCGGGCGCATCCTCAGCGGTTTGACCGACATTGCCGAAAAGTTGAGCGAGATCTCGGAGAAAGGGGAAACCGTCATCAAAAAGGGAGAATTTACCATCCCCTCCAGGGAAGGCGGCGTCAAGGGAGTATACGGTTTCAGCCTTAAAACAGGCCTCGGCGGGAAGGATGATGCCATCAAAGTGGAGCCCTTCGGAAACATCCGCAAGGACAAGAAAACCGGCGAGGCGGTGGTCCAGGAGATCCATGAACCCCTCATTGATGTCTTCGAAGACGCGGACGCCACCACCCTGATCGCGGAGATGCCCGGCGTGGGACCGGATGATATCGAAATCGATGTCCGGGATGATGTCCTGACGATCTCGGCCAAAAAGGGGGCGAAGAAGTACCGGAAAGAGGTCCTCCTGAATCATTCTCCGGCCAAAGACAGGATCAGGGTAACCTGCAACAACGGCATCGTGACCATCCGCTGTGAAAAGGCGGGATAGATAAATACCGGCGGGAATCCATGAAAGAGACTGAAAAACGGTTTATCAAGCTGAAAGTGACGGAGGCATTGACCAAGGACGTCGGCCGCGCCCTGGCCAGGATGGGACCGGAAGATATCGAACGGCTCCAGGCTTCCGTCGGCGACACGGTGGAGGTCGAGGGCAAACGCAAGGCCCTCTGCAAGGTCATGCCCGCCTATCAGGAAATCCGCGGCCAGTCGCGGGTCCAACTCGACGGCCTGACCAGGGAGAATGCCGGTGTCGGTCTTGATGAACCGGTGCAAATCCGCAGAATTCATTGCCGCCCGGCGGAACGGATTGTCCTGACGCCGACCAACGTCACCCCGGCGGAGCGGGATCTGCAATACATCGGGAGCCTGCTCGACGGTCTGCCGGTCATGGAGGGGGCAAAGATCCAGGCGGCCCTGTTCGGCATCCGCGCCGCCTTCTTTAAGGTCGAAGCCGTGACGCCCAAGGGTCCGGTGATCATCAACCCGACCACAATCCTGGTCATCGGCAAGTCACAGGGAGAAGAAGAGGGCGGCAGGACCCTCTCCTATGAAGACATCGGCGGCCTGAAATCCCAGCTCCAACGCATACGGGAAATGATCGAGCTGCCCCTGCGCTATCCCGAGGTTTTTGAACGCTTGGGGATCGACGCGCCCAAGGGCGTGCTCCTCTACGGCCCTCCCGGCTGCGGGAAGACCCTCATCGCCAGGGCCATCGCCCATGAGACGGAGGCCAATTTCTTCTCCATCAGCGGGCCGGAGATCATCCATAAGTTTTACGGTGAAAGCGAGGCCCACCTCCGGAAAATATTCGAAGAGGCGACCCGGAAGGGACCGAGCATCCTGTTCCTGGACGAGATCGACGCCATTGCCCCCCGCCGGGAAAACGTTGTCGGGGATGTGGAAAAGCGGGTCGTCGCCCAGCTCCTCGCCCTCATGGACGGCCTGAACAAAAGACAGAACGTCATCGTGATTGCCGCCACCAACATCCCCAATGCCCTTGACCCGGCCCTGCGGCGACCGGGCCGGTTCGACCGGGAGATCGTCATTCCCATCCCGGACCGGCACGGCCGTCTGGAGATCCTGGAGATTCACAGCCGGGGGATGCCGCTGGCCGGAGATGTGCGCATGGAACATTTGGCGGAGATCACCCACGGCTTCGTCGGGGCGGATTTAGAGGCCCTCTGCCGGGAAGCGGCCATGATCTGTCTGCGCCAGATCATGGGAGAGATTGATTTCGGACAAACGGGGATTCCTTATGCGACGCTCTCGAAACTCGAGGTGCGCATGGAGGATTTTCTGACTGCCCTGCGGGAGATCGAACCCTCCGCCATCCGGGAGGTGTTTGTCGAATCACCCAATATCCGCTGGGGCGACGTTGGAGGGATGTCTTCCCTGAAGGAGCGCCTGATCGAGGCCGTGGAATGGCCCCTGAAGTATCCTCACCTTTTCGGAAAGGGAGGCGTGACGCCGCCCAAGGGGATTCTCCTGGCCGGCCCCCCGGGATGCGGAAAAACAATGATGGCCAAGGCGATAGCCACGGAGAGCCAGGTGAATTTCATCTCCGTCAAAGGGCCGGTCCTGATGTCGAAATGGGTCGGAGAGTCGGAAAAGGGGATCCGGGAAATCTTTCACAAGGCAAGGCAGGCGGCGCCCTGCATTATCTTTTTCGACGAAATCGATTCCCTCGTGCCGACCCGGAGTGCCGGGGATGCGGATTCCCACGTCTCCGAACGGATCCTGAGCCAGTTCCTGGCTGAGTTTGACGGTATCGATGAACTCCGGGGGGTCCTCGTTCTGGGAGCGACCAACCGTCTGGATATTTTAGACGCCGCGGTCCTCAGGCCGGGACGCTTCGACGAAATCGTGAAAATGACGATGCCCGAACCGAAGGACCGGGAGGCGATCTTTGCCGTCCATCTCCGACATAAGCCCGTGGCAAAAGAAATACAAGTATCCGAATTGGCAGGAAATACAGAGGGATTTAGCGGGGCCGACATTGCCGCCGTCGTCCGCAAGGCGGCCATGACGGCAGTACGCCGCGCCGTGAAGGCCCTGGAAAAAACAGGGGACGGGGATGCGGACATCCTCATCCGGCGCCAGGATATAGAAAACGCCCTTCAGGAAGTGCGCGGGGGGATGGTATGAACCTGGGAATCTATCTTATCTGCCTGATTCCAGCCGAACCTCTTCCAAAGATTGCCGGGAAAGGGATTGACGGGGAGCACCCTCTTTTTGTTGAAGCCATCGGGAATGTCGCTGCCGTTCTTTCAGAGGTTAATCTTGAGGATTTCTCCGGCCCCGAGGCCCGGAAGAAAATGGAAGACCTGGCATGGGTGGCCCCGCGGGCGCTGCGTCATGAAGAGATTGTCCTATCCGCGATGGAGCAGGGTCCGGTGCTGCCCGTTCGTTTCGGAACGGTCTTTTCTTCAATAGAAGCCGCGGCAGCGCCGCTGCGGCGGCGCCAGGACGCCTTGATGAAGTTTCTCCAGGATGCAATCGATAAAAAGGAATGGACTCTCAAGGGATATGTGGATCGGTCCCAGGCCCGCACGCGAATGACGGCGGCGCGCCTGGCGTCGGAAAAGGAACAACTGGCAGGGTTTTCTCCCGGTAAGCGCTATTTTTTAGAGCAGAAAATAAAGGGAGCGGTGGACAAGGATGTGGCTATATGGCTCAAAGAGATGGGGCGCGATATCTTGCGTGTCGCCCGTGAGACGTCGGCAGGGTTCAGTGAATGTCGTCTCCAGGCGCGGGATGTCACGGGAAGGGACGATGAGATGTTTTTCCACGGCGCCCTGCTCGTTCCCGACGAGTCCGTGGCGGCCTTGGAAGGGCTGATGGACGAATGGAACACGCGCCATGGATCCCAGGGGCTCAGTCTTGAACTTTCCGGGCCCTGGCCGCCTTACCACTTTGCCCCGGTTCTTTAGGAAGAGGGATCATGGCTTATCTGGTATATGGCATCGTGAAAGAGCCGGCGGTTGTCAGGGCGTCCATGACAGGGCTGAAAGGCCAGGCGGTGTCCTTTGTCGCCGGTCACGGATTGTGCGCGGCCGTATCGAAGCTGGACGCCGAAGGGGGCGCACCGCCCGTTTCCGAACTCCTGATCTATAGCAGGGTTGTGGAGGATCTCCATCGCCTGCAGGCGGTTGTCCCCATGAGATACGGCTGTTTCCTCAACGGAACCAAGGAGATTCGGAATGCCCTGAAGCAGAGACGCCGCCAGTATGAGACACTGCTTGCACAATTGGAAGGCCATGTCGAAATGGGCATCCGGATACTTCTTTCCGAAAAGGAGCGGCGTCCCCGGCGGGAGGAGGCGATGAAGGGGCGAGACGCTCATTCCACCGCGGGAACATCAGTGCAGCAGGAAGGCGATCATTCGCTAGACGGTCGCGCCTATCTTGCCCTCCGGAAGGTCCATTACCAAATGCAGGATGAGACGTTGCAGTGTCGCCGGGCGCTTATCGATCGCTATATCCAGGCCTTTTCCGGTCTTTACGCCAGGCACAGGACAGAAACGGATACTAAAAACGGCGCCGTTATTTTGTCCCTCTACTTCCTGACGCCTGGAAACGCCGTCGACCCTTTCCGAGAAGCCTTCGGGTATATGATGGAGAAAGGAAATGACGAGGCCCTGCTGAGCGGCCCTTGGCCGCCCTACAATTTTGTCACTCCCGATCTCGGCAAATATGGGGACACGATCCCGAACTCTGCGAATTCAGGTCATGTCCCCATATTAAAGTAAAGGGGAGAACAGAGATGGAAGACATAATCCTGCAAGCAGCCGGCCATGACCTCTCGGGACGGTACGAGCGACTCTACACCATGCTCCTGGACGCCATTCCCTCGTCCGTCCTCCTGATCGATCAGCAGATGCGCATTGTCGCGGCGAATCGCAATTTTCTCGAAAAGGGACAAAGGACTCTCTCCAATACCACCGGCTACCGGCTGGAAGAGGTATTCCCCGCCGTCATCCTCGACCAGATGGATATTACCAAGCGCATCCGCCAGGTCATTGAAAATGGTCAGCCGGCCAAGGGGGAACGGATGACCTACCGCGCCCCCGGGGTCCCCATCCGCATCTATTACTACAGCATCCTGCCCTTCACCTGGCAGGACCGGGTGGAAGGGGCGATTCTCCTCATGGACGATGTGACGGAGCAAGTGCGCCTGAGCGAGGAGGTGCGGCGGGTGGAGCAGCACCTGGCGAGCATCGTGGAGAGCGCCAGCGACATTATCCTGTCCACGGACAAAAAGGGTATGATTTTGACGTGGAACACCGCGGCGGAGAGACTCTCCGGTTATGCCGCGAAGGAGGTGCTGGAACGCTATTTTACCGACTTCTGCACCGACGAGGACTGCAAGGAAATCCAGGAGATTTTTGCCCGCATCGATACCCGTAAGCAAGCCCAGATGAATGAATATCCCTTGCGGAGCAAGAAAGGGGTGTTCATTCCCGTTTCCTGGGTTTTTTCTTCCATGAAGGACAATTTCAAACAGACGGTGGGCATCGTGGCGGTGGGCCGGGATTTGACGGAAAGACGGAAATTTGAGACGCAACTGCATCAATCCCAGAAATTTGCCGCGCTCGGCGTCATGGCGGGCGGCATCGCCCATGAAATCAGGAATCCTCTGGCCATCTGCTCCTCCAGCGCCCAGTTCCTTATGGAAGAGGACGGCAAGCCGGAGTTTCGCCGGGAATGCGCGGAAAGGATTCACAAGGGCATCCAGCGGACCTCGGCAATCATCGAGAATCTCCTCAAATATTCTCATCCTTCCACGACGACCCGGACGACCCTGATCAATTTCGCGTCTCTGATCAAGGAGACCCTGGCCCTGGTGACGTATCACGCCAATATCCTCAAGATCGAAATCAATACATCCTTTCCTCAAGAACCGGTCATGGTGCAAGGGGTACCCACATTGCTGCAGCAGGTTTTCATGAATCTTTTCTTGAACGCCATCAACGCCATGCCCACCGGCGGGCGTCTGGAAATTAACATGAAAATGGTCCATTCCAAGGTCCTGGTGCAGGTTGCGGACACCGGTTGCGGCATCTCCTCCAAGGAAATCGGGAAGATCTTCGATCCTTTCTATACGACTTCCACGGTGGGAAAAGGGACCGGCCTCGGCCTGTCTCTTTGTTATTCCATCGTGAAGCAGCACCGGGGAACCATTGACGCGGAAAGTGTAGAAGGCCGGGGCAGCGTCTTTACCGTAACATTGCCCGCCCGTTTTGGCAGAGGGGAACCATGAACAATAAATACGACCCGATTCTCGTTGTCGATGACGAACCCGAGATGTGCTGGATTCTTGAAAATATCATTCGCAGAACGGGTTTTACCTGCATGACGGCCATGAGCGCCAGGGAAGCTATGGCCCTCTCAAAAAGCACAAAATTCGGCATGGCCTTTTTGGACGCCAAACTTCCGGACATTGATGGTCTCGAGTTTGCCCGGAAGCTCCGTAAAACCAATGCCCATCTGCCGATCGTCATCGTTTCCGGCTACTTCTACCAGGATGATCCGACCATTGCAAGGGTCCTCCAGAAGGGGCTGATCGACGCCTTTGTCGGCAAGCCCTTCGATCATGGTGAGATCGTAAGCGTCATTACCCGCTATGCCTGCCGGTAGGGAAAGACTTCCCCTGATCGCGGGAATGGATTCCATAGTTACGATTCCCTAACCATCGCCGAGAGCGATGAAAGCGCATTCCTCCCTTCAATAATACTCTATTAATCCAAATGGTTATGATTTTTCCTCTTACCTTGACGGCTGGCATATGTCTTGCTTTATAGGAGACAGGCATGCCTGCTGAGGGTTTTCGGAAAGATCATAACAACAACAAGAAGAGGAGGAAATAGCGATGGCAAAGGTACAGAAATCAACAGATTCTTCGAGTTTGGCGGAAGTTGTCGACCGGATCCTCGACAAAGGTATCGTGATCGATGCCTGGGTGAAAGTATCTCTGGTCGGAATTGAGCTGCTTTCCATCGAGGCGAGGGTGGTGATTGCTTCGGTTGAGACCTATCTCAAGTACGCCGAGGCGATTGGTCTGACGGCCAGTGCGGCTGCTCCGGCATAAGGCGGTTTGTTGAAGGATACCCATGGGGCGGGAGCCGTTGATGCGCCCGCTTTCATGGGTATGCCGGTTTCAGAAGAAGGTGAGGGAGAATGATTATGGGTAATTTGACCGATGACATGACCCGTTTGCGCGGTGAGGTTGACGCCCTCCGGAGTGCCAGGGGCGCGCTGATGCAGGAACTGGCCTCTTCGGTTTCAGCCATGCAGGCCGGCTTTGCCGCCGCCCACGCCGCGATGGCCAGAAAAACCGGGAAAGCGCGGGCCTCGTACGTAGCGAGGATCAAGAGGCAGGTCGGCCGGATGAGAAAAGAGAACGCCGCCGATCTTACGGGCGCCTCCAAGGTTTGGTTCGGTAAAACAAAATAAACGATAACATACAACTAAGGGAGGAAATAGCGATGGCCAAGGTTCAGAAATCAACGGATTCCTCGAGTTTGGCAGAGGTTGTCGATCGAATCCTGGACAAAGGTATCGTGATCGATGCCTGGGTGAAGGTATCTCTGGTCGGCATTGAGCTGCTTTCCGTCGAGGCGAGGGTGGTGATTGCTTCGGTTGAGACCTACCTCAAGTACGCCGAGGCGATTGGTCTCACCGCCAGCGCCGCAGCTCCGGCTTGAGAGTAGGGTAATGACGCCTGTGGGGCGGGGGCTTTTTCAGCCTCCGCCTTGCACGGGTTTTTTAGCATTCGGTGAAGGTGAAGGAGAATCATCATGGGCAATTTGACCGATGGCATGACGCGCTTGCGCGCGGAGGTTGAAGCCCTGCGGGATGCCCGGGGCGCGCTGAGGGGGGATTTAACGCGGGGGGCGAGGGATCTGACCAGGGCTGTGGCGGCCATGCGGGCCGATTTTAGCGCCGCCCATGCCGCGATGACAAAACAAACCCGTTGGGAGCTGGACGCCTTTTCCCGAGACCGGAATGATATGGCCCGGAAGGGAAGACATGACCGGGGAGTCTTTCTATCGGAAATGAGAAGGCAGGTCACGGGCCTGTGCAAAGAGACGGCGGACGACATGATGGGCGCCCGGCTTGCCTGGCGCGGCGAGAGTCCCGGAAAATTCCGGCCCGTTCCGATGAAGAAGAAACCGGTGACCGCAAAACCCATTCCGCCCCCGGTGGAAGCGGCACTGAAAAAGGCAGTAGCGGCGCCTGAGTTCAAGGCGGAAAAGCCCCCGGTCGCATTCAAGGAACCGCTGAAGAAGGAAGAGGAAAAGAAGACGGCCGCGGCGCCTGAGATCAAGGCGGAAAAACCCCCGGTCGCATTCAAGGAACCGCTGAAAAAGGAAGAGGAAAAGAAAACGGTAGCGGCGCCTGAGTTCAAGGCGGAAAAGCCCCCGGTCGCATTCAAGGAACCGCTGAAGAAGGAAGAGGAAAAGAAGACGGTGGCGGCGCCTGAAGCCCCGGCGGTCGAAACCACCAAGGTCAAGGCCCCGCCGTCCGTGAGCGCCTCTAAGCCGCCGTTTCGGAAGAGCAAAGAGAAGAGCCGACTGGATGAAAAACCCGACAAAGCGATGACCAGGGCGAAACGGGGCAGGAAATTTAATACCCGCAGCTCCTAAGTCGGAAAATGGTCAGGGAGGAGGTTTGCACCGGTGGTGTTTGAGGAACTGACTTGCGCCTTTTGCGATGGCCGGGGCAAAGACCCTTTCGATATCATGTCTTCCCTTTCCACCTGCTGCGTTTGCGGGGGGAGCGGTAAAGTACTGGTCCAATCGCCGTCGGTAGCCTGCGCCCATTGCCGGGGAACGGGGGCCGTCAAAACCCTTACCTGTACCACCTGCGGCGGCAGGGGTTTCATCCCCAAACCCCTGTTGCCAACTGTCTCATGTTCTCTGTGTAAAGGTTCGGGCGATGACGCCTCCGCACCGGCGATGGCCTGTCTGAAATGCCGGGGGACCGGATGGATGATGGAACAACTTCAGGAAGGAGAAAGGGGTTCATGAATAAGAATGCCGTAAGAATAGTCAGCACATCCACCGTGCGCGAATCGGCCGGGGAAGACAGCGTTCAGCCCGAGCCCGGCGACAGCTTTGTTTCATCTCCCTATGTGGAGCAGGTCACGCAGCGGGCTCTGGCCTATCTGGTGGCCGGTTATCCCGTCCATTTTTCCGGCGTGGCGGGAACGGGAAAAACGACCTTAGCCTTCCATGTGGCGTCCAAACTGGGACGGCCCGTCACCCTGGTCCACGGGGACGATGAATTCGGCAGTTCCGATCTGGTGGGGAAGGACTCCGGCTACCGGAAAAACAAACTGGTCGACAATTACATCCACTCGGTCCTGAAGATGGAGGAGGAAATGAAAAGCCTCTGGGTGGACAACCGCTTGACCACGGCCTGTGAGCGCGGGGAGGTCCTTATTTATGACGAATTCAACAGATCCCGGCCGGAGGCCAACAACGCGCTCCTCAGCGTTCTTTCCGAGGGGATTCTGAACCTGCCGAAACTGCGCCGCTCCGGGGAAGGGTATATGGCCGTGCACCCCGAGTTCCGGGCGGTCTTTACCTCCAACCCCGAGGAATATGCGGGGGTCCATAAGACCCAGGACGCCCTGATGGACCGCCTGATTACCATCCATTTGGAACATTATGACCGGGACACGGAAATCATGATCGTCATGAAGAAATCGGGACTCCCCCGGACAGATTGTGCGCGGATCGTGGATATCGTGAGGGAATTGAGGAGTTTCGGGGTGAATAATAACCGGCCCACCATCCGGGCGGGGATCGCCATCGGCCGGATCCTTGTGTCTCAGAACCGGCGCGCCCGCGGGGATGATGTGTTTTTTCAGATGATCTGCCGGGATGTGCTGGCCACGGACACCGCCAAAATCACCCGGGGCGGCCAACCGGTCATGATGCAGAAGGTGGAAGAGGTGATCAGCAAGTTTTGCGGGTCCGTAAAACCGGCCAAAGAGAAAGTTAGGGAGGATCGCCAATGACGAAAAGGATTATGAGAGGCGTACAGGACATCAGGACCATCTCCGGCCGTGTGGATAAGCGTTCCATTCCTTACAAGGCCTATATGAAGCTCAGCATCCTCGAGATGGAAAAGTACCGCCGCGGAAAGGAAAAGACGAGCGCTCTGGAAAGGGTGCGGCACATCGATCAGCGTTTCAAGGATATTGAGGCGGAAAGGCAGGAAATCATTGTTGCACTGGAAGCCCAGGGGATTCGGCGCCGGCGCCTGCCGGGCCTTGAGGCGCCTCCGGCGGCGGCGCCGCGGACAACGACAGGGCCGTTCAAGATCCGCTATTGAAAGTACAGGGACGATATGCTGACCATCTATGATTCACACCATATTCCGACGAACCGCTGCGTAACGGGCCATCGGGGCTGCCGGACGCATACGGGGTTTTTCTTGGGCGCCGGGGAAGCGCGGCGAGCCCGACATGAAATCATCGCTCTGGTCAACCGGCGGTTCCGCTTTGCCTGGCTGATCGGGCAGTGGGCCAGGCATGAAGGCGCTGTAAAAAGCCGAATAGCGGCCTTCCACGGATAGCCTCCTGCTTGCGCTTCCACGATTTCGCGCGGCAAGTCCTGATGAATAAGGAGAATTAAGGATGAAGATCAACTGTCTATCCTGCGGTCACGGCATCGAACTCGATGAGGCTTACAGCGACTATGAGGGGCAGGTAAAGTGCAATACGTGCAGCGCCCTGTTGGAGGTAAAGTTCGAGGAAAGCCTTATCAAGTCCGTCAAATTCCTTATGCTGACACGCAGCGCCGCCGATGAGGTATAAACCTGATTGTTATTCCCGTCCTCTGCGTCGTCATGCCCGCGGAGACGGGAATCCGGGAATGAAACTGGATTCCGGGTCAAGCCCGGAATGACATCATTGAAGGAATGACGGCCAAGAGGAAGCACAGGGGGGAACGGTCATATGGGCGGCAAGGAAACGAAAAATGAGGGGAAATATCTTTATGCCGTAATCCCTGCGGCAGAAGACCGCCAGTACGGCAATATCGGCATCGACGGGAAGCCGGTTTATCTGATTGCGGATAACCAGGTCGCCGCGGTGGTCAGTAATTTCAGCAATGGGAAGATCCGCCCGGAACGCCGCCATATCGCGGCGCACCAGGCCGTATTGAAACGCCTCATGGAAGAAGAAACGCCTCTGCCCATCACTTTCGGCGTCATCGCGGAAGGGGCAAAAGAGATCAAGCGAATCCTGACGCTCAACCGAAAATCCTTTGCCGAACAGCTTCGCCGCGTCCATGGCAAGGTGGAGATGGGGTTGCGGGTTGCATGGGATGTGCCGAATATTTTCGAGTATTTTGTTAACACCCATGCGGAGATCAGGATGGCGCGGGACCAGTTCTTAGGGAAAAGTCGCGTCCCCACCCAGGAAGACAAGATCGAAGTCGGGCGTCTCTTCGACCGGGTCCTTCAGGAGGACCGGGAGGAACACACGGACAGGGTGGAGGCGATTCTGTCTCCCGTCTGTTTTGAAATCAAGAGGAACGTTCCCCGGACCGAACGGGACGTCATGAATCTGGCCTGTCTGGTCGGGCGGGAGGCGGTGGATAAGGCATTCGAGGCGGCCATATTCGAGGCGGCGCGCGGATTCGACAACAATTTTACCTTCGATTTCAACGGCCCCTGGGCGCCCCACAATTTTGTGGACGTGGAACTCCGCTTCTGAGGATATTCCCCGACGGGGGCCCGCATTCGCCATCGTCCCTGCGGAGAGCAGAAATGTTCCTGGTTGACGACATCCTCCTGGCGCCCGTGCGCGGCCTCTTCTGGATCTTCAGGGAAATCCACCGAGCCGCCGAAGAAGAGCAGGCGAACGAGGCGGAGGCCATCACGACCAGGCTCAGCGAGCTCTACATGATGCTGGAGACGGGGCAGATGACGGAAGCGGAATTCGACGCCGCGGAAAAGACGCTCCTCGACCGTCTCGACGCCATCAAGGAAAGGGAGGGCAGCGAGGAAGAAGACGACGAAGACGATGAAGAGGTCGTTATCCTGAAAAGGCGTTCCCAAAAACGGGCGAAGTGATGAAGCGAGACCTCGCAAAAAGTCGTCATTCCCGCCTTCTTCGTCGTCATTCCCGCGCAGGCGGGAATCCAGGCGATGTCGTCGCGAAGGCGGGGAAAAACGAAAGGCTCTGGATTCCGGGTCAAGCCCGGAATGACCTTGGAAAAGGCAATGATACTCTCCGGGGGTTCAGGATCAATGAGCGGCGCGTCAGGGGAACCGGGTTTCTTAAGCGATGTAAACATCCGGCTTTTGCTGTTCGGCGGCAAGGGCGGGGTGGGGAAAACCACGGCCGCGGCGGCAACGGCGCTGGAGCTCGCCCTCAGTCATCCTGAAAAATCCCTGCTTCTAATTTCCACCGATCCAGCCCATTCCCTGCGGGATAGTTTCTCCGGGGCGAAGCCTCCTCCCAATCTGAAGGTCCTGGAATTGGACGCCCAGGCCTATCTCCACTCATTCCAGGAGAAGAACCGGCAGCGACTCATGGAAATCGCCTCCCGGGGGACCTTCCTGGACGAGGAAGACATCAACCGTTTTTTAGAGCTTTCCCTGCCGGGGATGGACGAACTCATGGCCTTCCTGGAGATCAGCCGCTGGGTCAAAGAGGGGGCCTATGACGGAATCGTCATGGATACGGCGCCGACGGGGCATACCTTGCGCCTCATGGAAATGCCCGACCTGATCCGGAAGTGGCTGGAGGCCCTCGACGCCCTCTTGGCCAAGCACCGCTACATGAAGAAGCTCTTCCGGGGCACCTATCAGCGAGACGACCTCGATCACTTCATCGAAGGACTCGCCGCTTCCGTCAAGGAGATGGAAAAGCTCCTCATGGATCATCAGCAGTGCCGGTTTGTCCCGGTTATGTTGGCCGAGGCCTTGAGCATCGAGGAGACGCTGGATCTGATCCGGGAATTGCAGCGCCTCCGCATCGGTATCGAGGATGTGGTCATCAACCGCCTGTACCCGGAAAGTCCGTGTCTCACCTGCCGTCATATCCGCGCCCGCCAGTTGCAGGAACTGACCCGCATTTTTCATGAGCCGGTTTTTTCCCATCTCCGGCTCTGGGCGGTTCCCATGTATCCCGGGGAAATAAGAGGCATGGAATCGCTCCGGTCCTTCTGGGAAGGTTTGGAAGGCATGGGGACAGATTTGAAATCTGTCCCCATCTTATCCCCGGTAACGCCCCGCGTCGACTGCCCCATTCCCCTGCCGATGCCGGAAACAGCGATGCTCGTTTTTGCGGGAAAAGGCGGGGTCGGCAAGACCACCCTGGCCTGCGCCACGGCTCTGCGTCTGGCCCGTGCCTATACAGGGAAGCGGATACTCCTTTTTTCCGCCGATCCCGCCCATTCCCTTGCCGATTGTCTGAACATGCCCCTCGGTCCCCGGCCGAAGCAGGCGGCACCGGGGCTATGGGCCATGGAAATGGACGCCGCCGCCGATTTTGCTGCCCTGAAAAATCAGTATCGGAAGGAGCTTGCGCAATTTCTCTCCCGGTTGATGCCGAACCTCGATCTGACGTTTGATCGTGAAGTCATGGAACGGATCATGGACCTGTCGCCCCCGGGGATCGATGAACTGATGGCCCTGGCGGCAGTGATGAATTTCCTGACGCCGAAAGGCTACGATCTCCTGGTCCTCGACGCGGCGCCGACCGGTCATCTGATCAGGCTGCTGGAATTGCCTGAGATCATCGAGGGATGGTTGAAGGCGTTCTTCAGCCTCTTCCTGAAGTACCGGAAGGTCTTCCGGTTGCCGGGGATCTCGGAGCGCCTGGTCGGGCTGTCCAAGGATCTGAAGCGTCTGCGAGCGATTCTGCGCGACCCGTCCCGGGCGGCCCTCTATGGTGTCAGTATCCTCACGGAGATGTCCTTTGCGGAAACAACGGATCTTGTCGCCGCCTGCAGGCGTCTGGAAATCCCGGTTCCCTGTCTCTTTTTGAACATGGCGACGCCGGACGGCCCCGATCCCCTCTGCGGTTCCGTATTCCAAATGGAATCCGCCGTCCGGGAAAAATTCGCCCTGACCTTCCCCGGCATCAGCCGAGCGGTAGTGTATTGGCAGAGCGATTCCCGGGGAGTCGAAAATCTCGCCGCCCTGGGACAGATTCTTTATCAGTAGAAGTAATTGCAAAATTACCAATAAGTCCCCTCCCCCCCGGCGGGGGAGGGTCAGGGTGGGGGGGCGGGGGAACATATTTGGAAGAGTTTTGGGTTTATGGGGACAGATTTGAAATCCGTCCCCATAAACCAACGGCAGGCTCACAAAAGGGGATTTCTCCCCGCAGGACCTCTGCTGCGAAGGTGCAATATGTCTGATTATGAACCGGATGAAAAGGAACATGTCAGCCTTTGCGAGGCTCTGGACCGGATCCTCAACAAAGGCGCCGTGATTGTCGGCGACGTCATGATCTCCGTCGCCGACATCGATCTCGTTTATCTGGGCCTGCAGGTCATCCTGACCTCCGTGGAAACGGCCCGGCGCGAGGAGGGTCTGGCGCTATGAACATGAGCACAGGTGAGGAGTTAGGGGTGAGGAGTCAGGAGTCAGGAGATTTTCACGCCTCACGCCTTACACCTCCCGCCTCACGTTTTTTAGGGAGGGTGGCGTCGCCGGCGATAAGCGATTTTGCAAAAACCATGGCGCCGCAGGGCAAGCGGGCCTCGTCCCGCCGTATGAACCTCGATGAGGAGAAGAAAAAAAACGGTCTGGCCCAGCTTGTTCTGACCGTGGTCAAGCTCCTCCATGAACTCCTGGAGAAACAGGCGATCCGCAGGATTGACGGGGGCGGCCTTACGGATGAAGAGATCGAGCGTCTCGGTTTTACCCTGATGCGCCAGTCCGAGGAGATCGCCAGGATCGCCCGCGAATTCGGTCTCGAAAGCGATGATCTGAATCTGGATTTGGGACCTTTGGGAAAACTTTTATAGCAGCTTAGTGAAATGGGGGAAAAGAAAATGGCAATCCAACGCAGCGTTCGACATTCTCTGCAAAGTACAAATCTGGCGGATCTTCTCGAAAGGATTCTGGACAAAGGCATTGTGATCGCCGGCGATATCCGGATCAACCTGGTCGACGTCGAGTTGCTGACGATCCAGATCCGCCTGGTCATCTGTTCCGTCGACAAGGCCAAGGAGATGGGCATGGACTGGTGGGTGAACAACCCCGCCTTCTGTTCACGGGCCAAGAGCCGGCAGGCCCTGCCGGAGGCGATGGACAGGCTCGAGGAACGCCTCGCCCGGATCGAAACCTCTCTTACTTCCGGAATGAGCAGCGGCAATGCATAAAGAATATTCATTTGCCAGCTTGCGCATACGATTACTGCTTCTCGTCCTTGCGGTTATTGTTCCGGTGCTGGGGCTGAGCGTCTATCATGGCATCGAAGGTAGAAACAAGGACCGCCTCAAGGCCTTAGCCGACGCGGGGAGGCTGGCGCGGAACGCAGCCATGTTATATGAAGATACGATCTCGGAGACACGCCAGATTCTTTTGACCCTTTCGCAAATTCCTCAATTTCTCCAGCAAGATTCGGCCGCATGTTCAAAGATCTTTGCCGATCTGTTAGAGAAAACTGAGCGCCACAGCGGTTTTGCCGCCGCCAAACCGAACGGAGAGGTATTTGCCTCGGCGCCCGCCATTACCAAACCGGTCAGTTTTGCCGACCGTCCGTGGTTCCGACGTCTTGTACAAACCCGCGGTTTTGTAATCGGCGAATATTCAATTGGCCGTCTGAGCGGCATACCTACCGTTGTTTTGGGCTATCCTGTCCTTGACCATACAGGACAACTGGTCGCTGTCTTTTCTGCCGGACTTGACTTGGGGCGCCTGCAACAAACGCTTCTTAAGATTGACCTGCCTGACGAAGCGATCCTCACCGTTATCGACGGCAACGGCACTGTCTTACTCCGCTTTCCCGATCCGGAGAAATTCGCCGGCAAAAAAATGCCTGAAAGTTCCATAGTCAACGCTATGTTAACCAAAAAAGAGGGAGCGGACGAGGAAGTCGGCCTGGATGGGGCGCCCCGCCTTTACGGGTACACAACAGTTGGAAGTGGTATTGGCGCTCTCCACATAAGCGTCGGCATACCGAAACAAGCAGCCTATGCAGATCTTAAACGAAATATGGTTCACGCCTTTACCTTGTTGGGGTTGGTGTCGGCGCTGGCGCTTCTGGGCGCCTGGTTATTCGGGAAAATATTGATTATATCTCCGGTGAACCGTCTGATAGGCGTGACGAAGCAATTGGCGGGGGGAGACCTGACCGTCCGCACGGGCCGAGCCGCCGACACTGGCGAGCTTGGTCTATTGGCTTCAAATTTCGACCAAATGGCCGGGGCGCTTCAGAGTCGCGAGGAGAAGCGCAGGCTGGCGGAAGAGGCGCTTCGGGCGAACGAAGAAAAATATCGCCTCCACTTTGAAAACGTCTCCGACATTATTTTCTTATACGATCGGGGGTTCAGGATTATCAGCATATCACCCTCCCTGGAAAAAGTTTTGGGATACAAGCCCGAAGAGGTCATCGGCAAGTCTTTTGCAGAGCTGAATATTCTGTCGCCGGAGTACCTTGAGAAGGCATTCTCCGGAGCAAAACGCGTATTTGCCGGCGAGCATTTAGATTCAACAACCTATGAGTTCATTGCCCGCGATGGAACGAAAAAATATGGGGAAATCAACAGTACTCCGTTGTTCGTCGACGGTCAGGTTGCAGCCATAAATTGCGTCGCAAGGGATATCACCGACCGCAAACTGGCGGAAGACAGGCTGCGGATCACACAATTCTCTGTGGATTGCGCACCTGAGCCTGTTGCCTGGTTAGAGGAAGATGGACGGTATCGGTACGTAAACGATGCTTATTGTCATCTCCTCAATTATTCAAGGGATGAACTGCTCTCCATGCGGGTTTTTAACGTAGATCCCAATTTCTCAGCAGAAGATTGGCCTGAGCGCTGGAGGAAGAGAAAAGAGGAAGGGTCTTCTATTTTCGAGACTTTGTTTCGTACAAAGGGCGGCGTGCTTATCCCGGTCGAAATCCATGCCGAATACCTGGCATACGAGGATAAGGAATTTATCGTCAGCTTTGTCCGAGATATCAGCCAGCGGAAACGGTTCGAAGAAAGACTCAAACTGCAAATCGACCGCTTGGCGGCCCTGCGGGCCATAGACATGGCAATTACCTCCAGCCTCGACCTGCGCGTTACCTTCAGAATCTTCTTGGAACAGGTCATTGATAATTTAGGTGTAGATGCGGCGGACGTCCTCGTTCTCAATTCACACAGCTATAATAAACTGACGTTTGTTGCCGGGCGCGGCTTTAAAACAGATGCCCTTCGATACACAAATTTATCATTAGGCGTCGGTTATGCAGGCAAAATTGCCCAGGAAGGGAAGACTATCCTCATTCCCGATCTCGGAAAAGAGGCGCCGGATTTATTAAAGAAGTCGCCTGCTCTCCATCGTGAAAACTTTATCACCTACTGCGGCACGCCTCTTATTGCGAAAGGACAAATTAAAGGCGTCCTGGAAATATTCAACCGCACGCCCCTCGAGCCTGATCAGGAATGGCTGGATTTTTTGGAAGCTCTGGCCATGCAAGCGGCCATTGCGATAGATAACGCCAGGCTCTTCGATGACCTCCAGAAATCCAACCTTGACCTGATTCATGCCTATGACAACACCCTGGAAGGATGGTCGAGGGCTCTGGACATGCGCGACAAGGAAACCGAAGGACACTCTGAACGTGTCACGGAGATGACTTGGCGATTGGCCCGCCAAATGGGTGTGAGAAACAGCGAACTGCCGCATGTGCGAAGAGGCGCGCTGCTCCACGACATCGGCAAGATGGGCATTCCGGACAGCATTCTTCTCAAGCCGGGTCAACTCAATGACGAAGAATGGGAAATCATGCGCAAGCATCCGGAATATGCTTACGAACTCCTCTACCCCATTTCTCATCTGAGGCCGGCACTGGACATTCCCTACCATCACCATGAAAAATGGGACGGCACGGGCTACCCGCGCGGACTAAAGGGAGAATACATTCCACTGGCAGCAAGGATCTTTGCAGTTGTCGACGTCTGGGATGCGTTGCGCTCGGCGCGCCCTTACCGCCCTGCCTGGCCGAAGGAGAAGGCCCGTGAATACATCAAGGAGCAGGCCGGTAAGCAGTTTGACCCGAAGGTGGTGGAGGTATTCCTGGAACTTCTGGGTAATTCCGAGTAATTATGAAGATATAACATTTGATTTCCCTCTTCGGGAGGGTGTTTCTTCCGGCGGTCCGCAAGAAGTCGGGGAACTCCCCCTTCGGTAGCATTTCCGATTCTAATTTTATTCTGACTTGGTTTCGGATGGGGGTTGGCTTTTCTCCGCTGCGGGCGTCTCTTTCTTCTTCTCACCGCCCGGGGCCTTCTTCCCGCTGTAATCGGTGGCATACCAGCCGCTCCCCTTCAGATGGAAGGAGGAAAGCGACATCAGCTTCCGGACGCGGCCTCTGCAGAACCGGCAGGAGGTGACCGCAGGATCGGAAACACCTTGAAACACCTCGAATTCCCTGCCGCATTTGCCGCATTTGTACTCGTATATCGGCATTGAAAAACCTCCAATCAATATCATTGCATCAGATCGCCGATCTGGTAGCGGTTGCTGAAACAATCCAGCACCAGGCCCAGATCGGGATCGGTGACCGGTTTGAGCAGGTCCCGGGTTATCCGGTGGACCTGCTGCTCCTCGCCGGATTTCTCATCCTCCGGCGCGTCGAAGTTTCCTGCGCCCTGCTCGAAGCGAACCACGTGCACCAGTTCGTGTGCCGCGATATACAGGAGCAGGGGGGCCAGCCTGATGAAGGAATGGGCCCTCTCCACCGCGTCCAGGATCCGGTTGTCCTGGAGGCAGATCCGGTAGAAATGAAAACCTCCCTCTCCGTCGTCTCTTTCCTTGCGGTACTGGTACCGGCAGAGGTGGGCAAACGCCCCCTCGCGGACCTCGTGCTTCTCCAGGAAGGCGAGAGTCTTCACATCATACCGGTGGCCTTTCCAATCCGCGGGGCGGAGACGAAAGTACTGTCCCGCCATCGTCTCGGCCTGCGCAAAGGTCCTGCCGGCAAGCGATATCTGCGATGTATCAAAGTACCTGCCCATAGCGCACCTGTTTCTAATCCTTCCTGAGCGGCGCTAATATATGCATATATCGGCTTGTGTCAATCCTTTTATAATCATCGGCGCGGGACGGTCTTTATCGTCCATGTCGCTTCAGTGAATTCCACGCTTTGTTCCTCTCCCGCCGGGATTATGCGGCGGACGCTCCGGCCGAAGGCCTGCGGGGAGGAGCGATATTTAAAAATCCCGCCGGTGGTCGCCTGCAGATTCACCTGGCTCATCGGCAGGCGAGTGGCATAGACGATGAAACGGATCGCGCTGAAGGGGGGCCGGACGTCGAGCTGGTAACGGTCCCCCTCGTCGGGGATCCGGTACAGCTTGTCCTTAACGAAGGAGGCTATCTGGCGGTAGTTGTTGGGGAGGATCTGCAGAACAGCCCCCTGCGCGTCGATCTGGACGACCTTTCCATAAAAGTTCCGGTTTCCCCGGAGGCTCAAGGTGATCTTCTCCCCCTCTTGATATTCTTTCCTGTCCGACCATAGACGGACATCGAGGAGATCGGCCCGGTCAAGGAGCGCTGCCTCCGGACGGCCTCCGGTCTTTTTGTCCTTGAGGACGAAGCCGGTCTCCGCTTCAAGCCAGAGATGCGTCCGCTCGCTTTTGCCGGTTCGAATTTCCTCCTGCCGCAGGACCTTGACGGAACCGGCGGGCGTCCGGCCGAGATCGAACTCGATGCCGAATCTTTCCAATTCGATCAGGCGGCTTCGGGCCTTTTCCAGGACGGCCTTCCGGCCCCGGCTCAGGAGCCCGGCGCGGGCTTTCTTTTCGTCGGCGCCTGCCGCCGGCGCCTGTCCTACGTTGACGCCCATGATCAAAGACCTGGTTTCCGCATCGGGCGGCGGGGTTGCGGCCGCCGCGGCAAAGACGGCGGCGTTGAAAGAAAGGACAAAACCGATTCCGATAAGAAGCGCCATAACGTACCGACTGACAAATGGAGTAATTTTCATGATTTGCCTCCTTCTACTTGGGTATGGGCGTCGTGGTCAGGAGGTATTTGAGGTCGTCGTCTTCGAAGCGGATGGAGAAGCCCCCGTAAAAGGACCGGTTGTCCCGGTCGCTGATGAAATCATCCCAGCCGGCGGAGAGGTATAGGTGCTTGAATATCTGGTATTCCGCGCCGGCCTTGAGGTGGGCGCGGCGGTCTTCCCCGAAGTCGAAGGCCTCGAAGGAGAGCTTGAGCTTGTCGTTGAGGGCAAGGTAGTCGATCCCGACGCCGCCGGTCGACTCGATCAGTCCGCCCCTGAGAACGAGATCCCGGTACCGTTTGGCGATCTGGGCGTTGAAGAGAAGGCCGTCGCGGTCCCACTCCTCCGTCCTCGTCGTCGGGCCCCCGCCAACCGAGACGTCCTTGGTGGTCCGCTTTCCTTTCGGATCGCTGACGACGCCGAGGATGTAGAACTTGTCCTCCTTGGGCTGGATCCGCAGATCCAGATAGCTCTTCGCATCGCTCTTGTCGAAGAGGAATTCGCCCCGGTAGCTCAGGAAGGTCCGGAACTGCTCCGCCTTGTTCACGTAACGGTTGAGTCCGGTCAGTCCCTCGTTGAGGTTCCTGACCGTCTCGTCGTCGTTGACGAGCTTGCCGATGCTCCCCCTTCCCTCGTTGATCTTCTCCGTGACCTCCTGGAGAGAGGCGAGGGTCTTGTTGAGCTTCTCCGCGGTGGTCTTGTCCTTGACGAGCTGGCCCAGGGTCCCTTCGCCCCGGTTGACGCCATCGGCGATCTCGGTGAGCGAGGCGAAAGACTTCTCCATCTCTTTGGAGGCGGCCTTCAGGCCGTCCATGACCTGGCCGACCTTCTCGTCGTTCTGGGTGATGACCCGGTTGAGATTTCCCGTGAGCTGGCGGGTGTTTTCGATGGCGGCGCGCAATGCTGCCTCGTTGCTCACAATGACATCGTTGAGGTTGCGAGTGAGGTCCCTGGTGTTCCTGAGGATGCTGGTGATCGCCTCCTCGCCGTCCTTTCCGGCCAGGACGCGGTTGAGGGAACTGGTCACCCCGCGGACGTCCTCGGCAATCAGGCTCAACTGATTGAGCATCCGGTCGATGTCCGTCTGGCGCTCCGTCCGGGAGATCTGCGCCCCCGGTTCGAGCAGCGCCGCCCCGCGGGTGCCGGGATGGAGCTCGACGTATTTTTCGCCCAGGATGCCGTGTGTCTTGATGGCGGCGATCGCGTCATGCTCCAGTTTGACCCCGGGGATGATGCGGAGCCGGACAAGGGCCTTGCCTTCCTTCAGGCTGATCGATTCGACCCGTCCGACCTCCACGCCGGCGATCTGGACCGAGGCGTCCGGATCAAGGCCCGCCGCGTTTTCGAAGACGACATCCAGCGTATAGCCCCGCTTCAGGCCGAAGGTCTGTTTCCCGACCTGGAAGGACATGTACCCGAGGATGATCAGCCCCGCGAGGACGAACAAACCGACCTTTGCCTCCGAACTCACTGAAAACATGACTGCCTCCTAAATTTACACTTACAGGATCCGGATCGGTCCGTCGGCGCTGCCGGAGAGGAACTGGACCGTAACGGGGTTCCGCGACGCCCGCAGCTCCTCCGGCGTGCCGTATTCGATGATCTTCCCCTCGTAGAGCATGGCGATCCGGTCGCCTATCGCGAATATCGACTGGATGTCGTGGCTGATGACGACGCAGGTAAAGTTGTATCGCTTCTGGGTGTCGATGATCAGCCGGTTGATTGCCTCCGTCATTACCGGATCGAGGCCGGTCGTCGGTTCGTCGAACAGGACGATCTGCGGGCGCATGGCTACCGCCCGCGCCAGCCCCACCCGTTTGCGCATCCCGCCGCTGAGCTCGGCGGGCATCTTCCCTTCCACCCCGGTCAGGCCGACGGAGCGGAGGCGGTCGGCGACGGTTTCCCTGATCTCCTTCTCCTTCATCCGCGTGTGCTCCCGGAGGGGGAAGGCGACATTTTCGCCCACCGTCATCGAATCGAAGAGGGCCGCCTCCTGGAAAAGCATCCCGAATTTTTTCCGGATCTCGTTGAGAGCCCTGTCCCCCAACTTCGCGATATCCGTGCCGTCCACCAGGACCTGGCCGCGGTCCGGCTTGAGGAGGCCGATGATATGCTTGAGCAGGACGCTTTTCCCTCCCCCGCTCCGCCCGATGATAACGGTGGTCTTGCCCGCCTCGATCTCGATATTGATGCCGTCGAGGACCTTCTGCTTGCCGAACGATTTGTGGATATCGACCAGTTTAATCATCGCCGCGCCCGCTTAAAACATGACCGCCGTCAGGAAGTAGTCGCTGATCAGGATCGTGATCGACGCCAGGACCACCGCCTCCGTCGTCGCCCGTCCAACCCCCTCGGCCCCGCCGCGCGCGTTGAACCCCTTGTAGCAGCCGATCAGGCTCAGGATCAGGCCGAAGCAGGCCGCCTTGACAAGTCCGTTGTAGATGTCCTCCAGATCCACGATCCGGGTGATGTTCTTGACGAAGACCCCCGAGTTGATCCCCAGAACGTGGACGCCGACAAAGTAGCCGCCCAGGATGCCCACGAAATCGGAGACAACGGTGAGCATAGGCACCATGAGCACCCCTGCTATCACCCTGGGGACGATCAGGTGCTTCACGGGGTTCGCCGCCATGACGTAGAGGGCGTCGATCTGCTCGGTTACGCGCATCGTGCCGAGCTCCGCCGCCATCGCGGAACCGGCCCGGGCAGTGACCATAAGCGACGTGAGGACCGGTCCCAGCTCCCTGGTCATGCCGAGGGCGACCGTGGCTCCCACGAGGCTCTCGGCGCTGAACATCCGAAAACCATAGTATCCCTGGAGGGCCATGACCATTCCCGTGAAGGTCCCCGTGAGAACGACGACGAAGATCGATTTGACCCCGACGAACTCCATCTGCTTGAAGATGTTGCGCAGCTTGAGGGGGGGCCTGAACATCCAGGCGAGGACCGAGATGAACAGCAGGAGGATCTTCCCCATCTCCTCGATGTTTTCCAGAACGGCCCTGCCCAGACGGTCGAAGACGCCGGAGACGCGGTTCATTTACAGGGGTCCTCTCTTGCCGGCGTGAACTGCCAGCGCGGACCGGATGATCCTGTCGATCAGGTCCGCCGGGGTGAGCCCGCAGGCCGCCGCCTGATGGAAGAGGACCGTCGAGGGGGTCATGCCGGGGAGCGTGTTGGGCTCCAGGACCGCCACCCGCCCGTCGGCCCTGACAAACATGTCGATTCGGGCATATCCCTTCAGATTGAGGGCGCGAAAGGTCCCGACCGCCGTCTCCCTGATCTTCTCGATCTGTTCGGCCGGCAGCCGGGCCGGCGTTTTGTTTTCCCCCTGGCCGTAGAGGAACTTGTCCTCCAGGGAGAGGACGTCGTCGGTGGGGATCGTCTCTGACGGGATCATCGCCTCTAATTCGTCCACGCCCAGGACGCCGCAAGTCACCTCCATCCCGGCGAGAAACTCCTCCACGAGGGCGACGTTGTCCCACAAAAAGGCATTCTCCACGGCGCCGGGGAGCCCCTCCGCCGCGACGACCTTCCGGACGCCGGTGCTGCACCCTTCCCGGCAGGGCTTGACGACACAGGGGAAACCGATCTCCCGGGCAATTATCTCCAATAGGGCTGCCTGCTCCTTCTCCCACTGCCGCCGCGTGACGGGGATCGTCCGCGGGACATCAATGCCGCCGATCTCCAGGATCTGCCGGCAGACGTATTTGTCCATCCCGATTGCGGAGGCGAGAACGCCGGAGCCGGTATAGGGGATGCCGAGGAGTTCGAGCAGCCCCTGCATGCAGCCGTCCTCACCGTACTTGCCGTGGAGGCCGAGAAAGGCCACGTCCACCCGATCCTTCAGGGTTTCGTAAGGGATCGGAGCGGCCTCCTCCCGCAGGTCCTCCTCGATGTCGCTCGTGCTGTTGCGCATCAGCAGCTTCAGCGGGATCTCCCAGAGGGCTGCCCGGCTGTCGAGGAAGATGGGCACGGGCTCATACCGGCGGCGGTCGATCTTGCTGAAGATGTTTCGGCCGCTCTCCAGGGAGACCTCCTTTTCGGAGGAGAGGCCCCCCATGATGATCCCGACCCTGGGCCTTTGCGTCGTAATTTCTCCCGTTTCTCCCATCTCAGTAGCTCACCGTCAGGGCTACGTAAGGTCCCGTAAAATCGGAATTAAAGAAGAGGTCCTTCTGGTCGATCCGCAGCCGGATTACCTTGTAGCCGGCATGGAGATCGAGAAAAGGGAAGGGAGTCCAGGAGATATCGGCCAGCGCCTCGTAAAGGTAATTGTCGGAATAGGCGATTCCCGTTACCTTTGCCCGCGCCTCGAGGATGTCGGCAAGAAGGCCGATATGGGCGCCGACTCCAACCATGGGGAGAGGGAACAGGATCGAGTCTTTTGCCTCTTTCCCGGCTGCGGTGAGCTTTGCCTCGCCGTCGATCAACTTGAGCTGGCCGATGGCGTCGAGCGAGAAGCCGGCCAGGATGTTTTCCACATCGAGAAAGGTATAACGGTACTCAAGATCAAGCATCCGCAGTTTCAGGTCGGTGTCGACACGGCCTGGTCCGAAGATCTGGCCGTTGAAATTGACGGGAGTGACAAGCGTTGCCGATCCTGAATAATTGACCGGGGTATAGGTAAGATTCAGGTGATGGTCGCCCCAGGCGCCGAAGGCCTCGAGCGAGGGGAAGGACTCGCTGCCGACCCCCAGGTTGTCCTTCAGGTTTAGATCGGTGCCGGGAAGACCGGCGCCATTCGACTTCATGTCCGTCTTGAATGCCGGGAACCAGTAATAGGCCCTGGCGCCGATCTCAAACGCGCCGACCGGCATCGCCCAAAAAAGAAATGGGACCAGTGTGCAAAAAAAGGCCTTCAACCGTAATCTTTTCATAATGACCTCCCTGAATCTCCCCGCGTCAATGAGGTTCCTGTTCTGTTTCTGTGCCGGCGGGTGCAGCCGGATCGGAACGGATTGACGTATACCACCAATAATCGTTATTTTCCAGAGGATCGTAGACCCTTATTTCGTTGCCGGTTCGGATCAGGGGGGAGTACCTGGCCTCGTTTGATTCGTGCTGGAGCCGGTCGAAGGTCATGACCGACCCGAGCAGGGCGCCGTGCTTACGAATCGCCAGCAGGGCGTAATTGGAGCAGGAGGGATAGTACGCGCAGCGGCGTCCCCAGTGGGCGCCGAGGAAACGCTGATAGAAGCGGACAGGTGCGGCGGCGATCTTTTCGCTGATTCCCTGTTTCCCGGCCGCCGGTTCCGCGGCTTGAGCGGTCGCCTGAACGAACTTCCGGGGCCCTCTGAGAAGATTCTCGTCGGCAAATACGGTCTGCGCAAAGAGGAGCGATGCAAGCAGGAGCGCCCCGCCGCAGATCGCCGTCTGCCGCGGGCATTTCGCCCTGTCAATGCGGGCCGCTTCGCCGCGCTCAGCGGAAACTCTGCGAACAGCTCCCGCCTGCCGACGATCCGGACAAGGATTGCCGCTCTGCCGCATCCCCCGCAACGATCCGAATGGCCGTCTTGAATCGTCCGTTTTTGCCTGCATTTTTCCGCCTCAAAAGGGGAAGGAGAACATTACCGAGACGCCGCCCGGGCGGCCGATCTCGCTTTCCCGGAGATTGAGCCTCGTCAGGCCGCTCCGGAAGTAGTCCTCTTCCATCTTCCGGTTGTGCTTGTGGGCGCCGCCAATCGCCCCGTAGATTCCGCCCGTGTACCAGCCGATCTCAAAGAGGGCGAGTGCGCCTCCGAGGCCGTAATTGTCCGAATCAAAGGCCTTGTAGGCGCCGAAGATGAACAGGGCGTTCAATAGAAAGGAGTAGACCCCGTCCTTGTACCGCTCGTTGTAGAACTGGCCGCTTCCCGGGAGGATCGCCGAAAGGACTCCGGCTGTTTCCGGAGATTTGTAACGGACGTTTTTCTTGTTCGCCAGGAGCTCTTCGAGAATGCCCGCCTCCGGTTCTATTTCCCGCCTGATCATCCGATCGCGGAGAAGCCTTTCCGCTTCCTCGAAACGGTTCTGGCGGATGAGCAGCAGGATCTCCCACCGGGCGGCGTCGCCCTTCCTCTCCGGGCCGGCGCCGCTCAGGATGAGATGGAAGAGGCGTTCGGCCTCCGCGGTATTCCCCTGCTTTACCAGGCAGATCGCCTTATTGAAGACCGCCGTGGCGGCCAGGGGCGACTCCGGATGGCGGGCGAGGAATTCGTCGTAGGCCGCGATCGCCTCGGCCCATTCGTGGGACATCAGATAGGCGTCGCCGATGAGTTTGGCCATCTCCCCGGCGTGCGGACCGGCCGGGAAGACGGAGGCGTAACGCTTGGCCTCGGTGATCGCCCGGTAGTACTCGCCCGCGTGGAAGAGATCGAAGGTAAACTGCCGAATCTCCTTCTCCCGCAGGTCGTAGTAATGGGAAGCGATGTCGTCGGCGAAAAGAGGGCGCGGCAGCAGCAGAATGACAGTAAGCGCCAAGAAAATGCGAACAGATCTATAAATCATGCTCCCTCCGCGCGCCGTACATTTTTCAGGCCCCGCATCGCGTCGCTTCGCTGCCGGGGGAAAATTGCTAAAATGGGGAGGGGGATGCGTACGATCCCTTCCCGGACTGGGCGCTGTCCCCCGTTTTCTCTCCACCTTAAGCGCTTATTTGATCGGGAGGAGCAGATCGTAGCGCCTCCGGTCATTATCGAGATCGACGGTCCCTTTCTTCTTCAGGGCGATCAATTCGCCGCCGTCCGGGGAAGAGACGGTCTCCCGAACCCAGCCCGCATCCGCCGGGAGGGTGTGGAGATCCGATCTCTTGATCAGATCCCTCGTTTTGATGACTGTGCCCTTGATTTCCCAGCAGGTGCTGTCAAAGATGCAGCTTGCCGGTTTGAAGTAGATAACCGCATCGATCATCGCATTGCCCTTGCCGGCCTCCAGCGCCCTGTCCAGCGCCTCTTTCATGTTCGGCATCTGTCCGCCGAGCATGGAACGGCAGTCCTTGCCCTCGAATGTGCCCAGACTCTGCGCCCCTTCCAACGAAGAAATGTTCTTCGAGGACATGATCGTCAGATCGGCCACGCGATCCCTGGTCATACAGCCAGCCAATAAAAGACTAAACCCCACCGCCAGTGCCACCAGAAGCCTCTTCATGCCGCACCTCCCTTTTATCGAAGTGTCCAAATGGTTTATGAAATCAAGACTAAAACCCTATTAAATCGTTGACATGCGCTTTACGCTAATATTACGCAGCCGCAAATGTCAAGGAAATAATTTACAACGGCCCCTGTTTTCCCCGGTGGATGACGAGGGCGTTTTCGATCAGCCGGCCGATGATCGTCGCGGGGAGCATCCCCCGGCAGGCCGCCTGTTCGAAGAAAAAAGACGAGGGCGCCATGCCGGAGGAGGAGTTGGGGTCCGTGATGAGGATCCGGCCGTCCGCAAGGTAAAACCCGTCGATCCGGCCGTAGGAGCGAAAGCCCAGCGCCCGGTAGGCCCGGACCGCCTCTTTTTTGATAGCATCCGCGGCTTCCGTAGGGATGCTTTTCGGCGGCGTGAATTTTCGGCAGCGGCCCGGCATATACTTGTCGTCATAGGTGAAGTAGTCGCTCTGCGGGGTGATCTCCGTCAGCTCGAGGGCGCAGGGCTCTCCTTCTTCTTCCAGGATGATCGAGGAAAATTCCGTCCCGACGAGGAATTCCTCGACAAGGACGGCCCTGTCCCACTTGAGCGCCTCTTCGATGCCCCGCACAAGGGACGCCTCGTCCCGGACGAGGGTGACGCCGATGCTGGAGCCTTCGCGCGGGGGCTTCGTGAACAGGGGGAATTGGAATCGTTCGCGGAGCGCCTTCATCGCCCCCGCCCGGTCCGTCCGCCACGTCTCCTCGCGGACGAGAACGCTCTCGGGGACGCCGATCCCCGCGGCCCTGAGGATCATCTGCTGGATGTGCTTGTCCATGCCGAGGGCCGAGGCCAAGACGCCCGGTCCCGTGTAGGGAAGCCCGAGGAGCTCGAGGAGCCCTTGGAGGCAGCCGTCCTCGCCGAACTTCCCGTGCAGCGAGATGAAGGCGAAATCGATCTCCTCGCGGAGCCCTTCGTAAGATATCCGCCGCGCCTCCTTCTCGAGGCGCTCCGCGATGTCCGTCGTGGTGTTTTGGGAGACGAGCTGCCAGGGGATTACCCACAGCCTCCCCCGGCCGTCCATGAAGACGGCCTTCGGGTCGTACGCCTCCCGATCCAGGTTGTCGTAAACGTTCCGCCCGCTGTTGAGGGAGACCTCCCGCTCCGAGGACATCCCCCCCATGATCACGCCCACCCGCAGTTTCTTCATATCCGCCGTACCCGCCTTCTCACCTCAAACTTTGACGGCTTCGTAAAAAGCCCGGATGCCGCGTTGCGCTTCATCCTTCGTCGTTGCGGCGTACGCAAAAGTACGCCTCACTCCTCAGGATTCGCGCGCCTTGCCTGCGGGCTTTTTACGAAGCCGTCCCAGATGCTCCAAAAATCTACAATGCGCTCTTCCGGGACATGATTTTCAATGCCTCTCTTTACAGATCCCACAGGAAGGTCACGCCGCTGATGGGGAAGATCCATGTCTCGCTCGAGAGTTCGAGCGTGACGGCTTTTCCCTCTTCCCTGGTCGCCTCCGGATAGGGGTGTTTCCCCGCGAAGAACCCGACGTCCCTGACGTTCCTGATACCAGTCTCCCCGTAATGGAAGGAGATCTTCATCCCCCGGGTCGGGTAAACGATGTAGGCGGAGAAGAGCCGGTTGGCCTTGAGCTTCTTCGTCTCGATCTCGATCTCCATGCGGACCCGGCGGTTGAGCTTCCCTTTCAATCTCTCCGCCCCGCACCAGACCTCGTAGCCCCGTTCGGCGTTCTGAGCGCGGATGATCGGAACATCCTCGCCGTCGATCCGGATGCGGTTCACCCGGAAATCCCTTTCGGCAACAAGGTCCTCGCCGCCGTTGAGAAGCCAGCGGTATTCGCACCGCCTGTCCTCGAAAAACGCGGCGAGCTGCTCGTTGTCCTTCGCGCAGCCGATCATGAACTCCGCGTTCCGCAGGGCCTTTGTGTATTCCACGCGGGTGGTCACCTTGAAATAATCCCGCCGGACGGATTCCGGAACCCCGTCCGCCGGGTCGACCTCCGCCACCCTGATGTCGTAGCAGAAGTCGGTCCGCAGCTCCAACTGCCGGTCCTCCTTGCCGAAGAGCGTCTCGAACATCTCGTAATAGATCGCGTCGCCGAGCGCTTCGTTTTTCGCCCGCGTCTGGAAGCAGCGGCGGACGATGGCGTCGATCCGGGCGATCGACTTCTCCTCGTCGGGGATGAAGATCCGCCGGAGGCTGGGTTCAATGCGGCCGGCCCGTCCCTTGCGGAGAAAGACCCGCGGCGCCCGTTTTCCGAGGGCACAGAGGACCTCGTAGCTGATCGAACCGACCTTCGCGGCGATCTCGTCGGCCGTGATCCTCTCCTGCCCCTCTTCCCCCATGAGCACCGCCTCGTCGCCGACCGCGCACTCCGGAAGCCCGCTTACGTCCACCGTGCACATGTCCATCGAGATCCGCCCGGCGACGGGAACGCGCCTCCCCCGGATCAGGGCCTCCCCCCGGTTGGAGAGAAGCCAGCCGAAGCCGTCCCCGTAACCAACGGGAAGCGTGGCGATCCGGGTGGGCCTTCTGGTGATGAAGGTCCGGCCGTAGCCGATGCCGTAGCCGGCGGGGAACTCCTTGACGAGGACTACCCGCGTCTTGAAACTCATCACGGGCAAAAGCGCGGCCTTGTCCCGCGTCTCCGGAGAGGGATAGATCCCGTAGGACATCAGTCCCGGCCGCACCATGTCGAGGTTGAACTGCGGATAATTCAGGATCGCGCCGCTGTTGGAGGCGTGCCGGAGCGGAATATGGACGCCGGCGGCGGAAAGCCGCTCCAAAAGCTCCTGGAAGGCCCGCCATTGTTGATCGTTGTAAAAGGAGAGGATCTCGCTTTCGGAAAAATGGGTGAAGATCCCCTCGACGGCGAGGTTGGGATAGGAGGCGATCGCCCGGATAGCCTCAAAGGCCTCGGCCTGCATCGTCCCCCCCCGGCCCATGCCCGTGTCCACCTCGATATGGAGCGGCGCCCGGATTCCGGTCCGGCGCGCCCTTTTCTCCAATTCCCTCGCGAAGCCGGGATCGGAAACCGAGGGGGTCAGGTTGTATTTTATGATCTGGCCGATCTCGGGGGCGGGGGCGGGGGAGAGGATCAGGATCGGGGCGGCGATCCCGCTCACGCGGAGCTGCACCCCCTCGTCGGCGTTCGCCACACCCAGGCAGGCGGCGCCGTTCTTCAGGGCGGCGTTGGCGATCTCGATCGCCCCGTGCCCGTACGCGTCGGCCTTGACCACCTGCATGATCTTCACGCGGTCTCCGACGAGCCGTCTCATCTCCGCCCAGTTGGCGGCGAAACGGCCGAGATCGACCTCGACCCAGCTTCGGTATTTCAGTCCTTCTTTAACCGACATCGCAGAATCCGGTTTAGTTTCCAGCAAACATGACGACCGTCATTTCTTCGTCATGGTGAAGACGCCGTCCCATTCCCCTTCGGGCGGATGGGCCTTGAGAGCCTTGCAGCGTTCAATATATATCTTCGCCGGATAATCACCCGGCCTTGCCTCGAGGACGCTTTTGAAAGCGGCGATCGCCTCGTCCCACAGCCCCTCGCGGTACCGGGCAAGGCCCGCCTCGAACCGGCCGGCGAACTCCCGCCACCGGTCCGCTTCTGATTGCTCGCCCAACAGCTCGTAAATCTTGACGGGAAGTCTCTTTCCGACCACGCGGACCGCGTCCAGTTCGCGGCAGAAAAGCTCGTCCTTGACGAGCTCGTGCGTGAATTCGCTGATCATGATATTCGTCCCGTATTCCTTGTTCG
>Ga0172368_10001416_pt1 | contig 32855 bp, 15 predicted proteins | sample Lak11m_FD_114540 | JGI IMG/M metagenome (GOLD analysis project Ga0172368, IMG submission 114540) | Freshwater microbial communities from Kabuno Bay, South-Kivu, Congo - kab_022012_11m | ecosystem: Environmental > Aquatic > Freshwater > Lake | place: Democratic Republic of the Congo: South-Kivu...
AAAATTATGAAGAATTTAAGAATGTAATAATGAAGTCAGAAAACCTAATATTTATTAGGACTGAGGTCAAGATTAGATCAGTCAGAGGAGAATTTTAGCCGAAGATTAGACACAACCAAAAAATTAAGCATGGTAAAGGAGTTTTGTTCAGCATGAGCATTGTGGCAATTATTTCAAATACTCAAACATCATTCCCGGTTGAGATTATCTCTCAGGGTGGAGCCTTTGCTACAGTTTCCCTGATACTTTCTTTAAGTATTGCCCTTTTGATCTCAGACTCAAAATACTGGAACAAATGGGCCTCAAGCAGTCTTGATGTTTGTTCCAATCCCCTGCTCGTATGTTTTGCTGCAATTGTGGCTTTCAAGATTATGATGATATTATAGGCAGTACTCCAAACAGGAATACGTTTGCAACGCCGTGTATTAGCATAATGAACGGGAAGCTTCTTGTTTTCTGGAATATATAGCCTATAAAGGTCCCGAAAATTCCGGCAAAGAGTATTTCCTCCGTATTTCCGTAACCAGAGTGCATTATTCCAAACAGGATACCACTCAGTATAAGAGCAATTCCGGGATCAAGCACTTTTTCAAGTCTGGTCAGAAGAATTGATCTGAATATAAGTTCCTCGATCGTTGCGACAAAAATGAACATCACCATTGATATCAGGATAAGGTTCGAAAGTCCGGTATTTTCTATTAAAGGCAAGGGTTTAAGTATAGTGTACTCGATCAACGCCGCTGCAGCGCCTATTAATAGGGCCGCTGGCAAATAAACATGCAAGCGTTCTAAATTCATGCCAAGTTCTTTATAAGATATCTGCTGGTTGCTGATAACTGAATATACGGCTATATACATGACTCCATATGTCAATGGATACCACAGCAGCGTCATAGTGAAGAACTGGGGCATTGCAAGATTTACTATACGCAATAACAGCAGCAGTATCAGGCTTTGAAATACCATCTTTATTTCAGTTGAATCATTTTTAAAAATAATAGCAAGCGTGATCACCTGGAGGTTTATTATATGGATCGCCATGCCAGAATATACCATGCCAAAAAATATCATAATTTCGCCTGCTGCTATCGCAAGCATTGGCAAAAACATTTCTTTTTTAGGGATTTTTATGAAGTCATTCATAGATACCATCTAATCTCAATGAGTCTATTCTGTTACGTTCACCCACAGGTGCAATTCACGATAAGGCACAGTAAAATTATCATCCTTAAATAGCCAGAATTCAAGTTTCTGGTCGTTGCCGGTTTTATCAGGTGCAAAAGTTATGTTATTTTCCCATGTTTCATTATGGTTCAACCGGAACGATACATCTGTAGAAACTTTCTTGCCAAGCGCCACCTGTACAGTATAATTGAGGGAAGAAAATTCGTGGTTCACCACGCCAACAATGATCGTTGAAGGGGAATTATATTTCATCTCTGTTGGGTAATTCTCGGCTTTTCCTGACGGGTCAAGGATATAGAATTCAGTAAATCTTTCGCCGATCTTGGGAGTGGTTATCACGAAATATATCATGCTTGCTGCGAAGGCTATGGAAAATATAAGAATAATGGTCAGTATCAGGTCCGTTCTGCTTTTGGAAGTGTTGATCTCCCGGTCAATTATTTCATGTACTCTATAGAATGGAACACAGAACCGCTCTTTAATGGGCAATCTTTCCCTCCTGTAAGCTGCTATGATCGTTAGGACAGTGGAGTATGAACATAGAGAGACAAGCATGGGCACTAGTCTTATTCCGAATGTAAAGTTGAGAAGTAAACCAAGGAGAGGAACTACTGCGATACTTAAACCAAAACTCAGGGCGATCCTTTCAACTCCTGCAAGATCATCCTTCTTTGGAAATAAAGCGGCTATCATCACATAACCAGGAATAAATAGTACCATTGGGATCCCCAGTATAGTTCTTACTGGCGTATCGCTTAAGACCGGGGCAAGGACGAAGATAAGAGTAAGTAATGTCCAGACATATACGATCAAAAGGTCATTCGGTAGTTTTCCAGGTGATTTCATTTTGAACATGTCCATTATAGTAAATCAGGATAAAGATATCTAGACATAATTATATATTAATAAACTCTTTGTTGGGATATTGAGAATTGAGAAGTCTTTTTAATATCAGGGAACTAAAAGAACCCCATGCAATTTATCAGCGCTTTTTTCAGGGATTCGCTTCTTAAAAATGCATTTTATCTAATGGCGACAAATCTTACCAACCTTATCCTGGGATTTATATTCTGGGTGATCGCAGCACGATATTATTCGCCCCATGATATCGGAACCATTTCTGCAGTACTTTCCAGCGTGTTCCTTATAGCTATGATTAGCTCGCTGGGATTTCCTACTGCATTGTTATTCTACCTGCCAAAGGATGGAAAAAATGCAGACAGAATTATCAATTCTTGCATTATCGCAAGTATAGCAGCATCGATCATATTCTCATCGATATACATATTCGGCATTGATATCTGGACTCCTGCGCTCGGATCGATGTTTGGCAGCCTTGAATACGATCTCATCTTCATCGCTGTAACAATTTTTTCCACAGTCTCAGCATTGATAAGCAGCGCATTTACTGCTGGCAAGAGATCTTCGTTCCATATGACCAAGGAAACGCTTTTTGGTGCAGTAAAAATACTTCCACTTCCTTTACTTGCTGGTTTTGGAGCTATGGGAATCTTTATATCATGGGGTATTGGCCTTGTGCTTGCGTTAATTATGGGTTTTCTTCTTTTATCTATTGTCTGGAAAGGTTATTTACCCAGACCTGCGCTTGATCCGGTAATTAAGAGCATGGCTGGCTATTCTGCATGGAATTATCTTTCCGGACTATTAAATTCTCTTCCGCGCCTTGTTCTTCCTATTATGATCGTCAATTTGATATCTCCGGAATCGACAGGTTTCTTTTTTATTGCAATGATGGTAGCAGGTTTACTGTATGGGATACCTCAATCGATATCAAGCTCACTTCTTGCAGAAACATCGGATGGAGCACAGTTATGGGATAAAGTAAACAAAGCGATACGGTTCAATGCTGCCCTCGTTATTCCGGGATTTTTTATTTTTATCATTTTTGGGAAGTTCGTGCTCAATCTTTTTAATCCAAGCTATGCCCAAAATGCTTCCACTACCCTAATTATACTTGCGGCTGCGAGCCTGCCTCTGTCTGTTAACACTATTTTTACCGGGGTTAGAAATTCCCAGAAAAACGTAAAAAGCGTTTTGAAGATCAACTTTGCGATCTCTGTGATCACTTTTGTCTTTGCACTGCCTTTTATTAAACTATGGGGGATCAATGGGGCGGCTACAGCATTTCTTTTTGCGAATATGGCTTGTGCGATCACAGTAATTTACAGAATGGGTAAACCGGTAGAATTCATATCAAATCAGTTCAAATATAATAGAAGGGAAAGAAGAGGTTAATGTCATCACTTTTCAGTCATGTCTTTATTTCTATAGCAATATTGCTTATATTTTCAAAGGAGCTCAAGCTTGCTCCACGAAATATCCTTGTTTTGAGCTTTTTTGCTGTTCTTCCGGATGCTGATGCAATTTTTTTGCCTCACAGGGCGCTACTTCATAATGTTCTTATAATCCTTATTCCACTTCTCTTCTATTTTTTGGTGAAAAGCAAAAGAGAGGTTTTTGGCATTATATTTTTCTTCCTTGCTTCGCATCTTTTGCTTGATTTTTTTGATGGGGGGATATTTCTGTTATTTCCTTTTTATGATAAAGTGGTCTTTGGTCATGTTGAACTTTTGTTCAATACGGAAACGATCAAACCTGTTCTGGACTTTGGAATTAGTGACCATATTATTAACAACGGACCGGGAGAGCCGATGATATCGAGCGAAAATATTGGAACTGCATTATTAGTGATTATTTTTTGGGTAATATGTGCCATGACGCGCAATAGAGCAAAAGGATGATAAATATTAGTTGTGTATAATAAAAAGCATCGAATAAACTCTGGATAGATTTATAAATAATGCAGAAAATATACGTGGTCTTAATAGGTGGTATGCATGCAGTGGATAAAAAGACGATTCTAAATCCCATAGAAAAAAACTATAAATTTATATTGAATGTCCTTTTGTTAGCATTTGCCATTATAATCTCCCCTTCATCAGCCGCAAATGTTACATCTCCTGACAAAGTTGTGGCACAGGGAGATTTATTTGAACTTAATATATCAATTGACCCTCTTGGAACTGCGATCTCCGGAGCCCAGCTGAACTTCGCATTTAACAATTCACTTTTCAAAGTAAATAGCATTACAGAGGGAAATCTTTTCAATCAGAACGGTGCAACTACTTTCTTCAGCAAAGGTGTAATAAATAATACAAATGGTAATGTAATTAATATTTTCGACGTCATAATCGGCTATAAGAACGTATCTTCCCCTGGTATTTTCATAATTGTCAATATGACTGCTACTGGCTCAGGAGGATATTCCACGATAGATCTATCCAATATCAAAATCAGCGACCCTGATGCTTTACCCGTAATTGTCGACTCCACAAACGGAAGTATTCAAATAAATAGCCTGCTTATGCGCAATCCATCTGTGGACAATCCCACCGCCAGTCATGAGATTCCTCATGATACAGATAATGAACCCATGTGGGGCGAAACTGCTCAGCTCAATGTTACAGTTACTCATCTTATCTGGGTAGCAAGCGTAACAGTAAATCTCTCTGAGGTAGGAGGACAGATGGCAAAAACAATGATCAACATTGGCGACAATGTATGGACTACTACCACAAATGCTTCTCCGGGAACTCCTCCAAAGATCTATAATCTAACAGTAAACGCCACCGATTTATTCGGGAACTATAATAATAACATCAAAATACCGCTCAGAGTAATGAAGAATGGAGATCTCACAGGAAATGGGATCGTTAATATAGGTGATTCCTTGCTTTGTGCCAATAATGTTAACTTTCCAGATTTTATCAATCCGTATATTGCTGATGTTACGGGGAATGGCGTAATAAATATCGGAGATTGTTTAAGGCTTGCCAATAATGTCTCATATTCAGGGTATCCAACATTTATATTGAAATGACGACATTTGACGGTAAGGTAAAATGTTAATGAAAATGAGATCAGGTCGCAAGAAAACTGATTCGAACATTTCCACAGTGTCCACTGATAAGGTCTTATGAAAGAAGACCTGTGATTCTTCGGGAATTTATTCCATAATTCGCGATGAGATTGAGAATATATCTGATTTGGATATTGATGAATAACTTAAAAATTTTAAGACAGAAGACATATTGACGCCATAGTAATGCGCAATAGTGCAAAAGGATTAGAAATATTATTTCTATATAATAAAACGCATCGAATAAACTCTGGATAGATTTATAAATATGCAGTAAATATAAGGTATCTTAATAGGTGGTATACATGCGATGGATAAAAAAACGATTCTCAATCCCATAGAACAAAACTATAAAACTAAATTGAGTGTCCTTTTGTTAGCATTTGCAATCATAATATCCCCTTCATTAGCCGCAAACATTACATCTCCTGGCAAAGAGGTGGCACATGGAGAAATATTTGACCTTAACATATCAATTGATCCCCTTGGAACTGCGATCTCCGGAGCCCAGTTAAACATTGCATTTAACGGATCAATGTTCAAAGTGAACAGTATTTCAGAGGGAAATCTTTTCAAACAGAATGGTGCAACTACTTTCTTCAGCAAAGGTATAATAAATAACACAAACGGTAATGTAGATAATATTTTCAACGTCATAATTGGCAATAAGAATGTATCTTCCCACGGTGTTTTCATAATTGTCAATATGACTGCTATTGGATCAGGAGGATCTTCCTGGATTAATATGTCCAATATCAAAATCAGCGACCCTGATGCTTTATCCGTAACCGTCGACTCCACAAATGGAAGTATTAAAATAAATAGCCTGCTTATGCGCAATCCATCTGTGGACAATCCCACTGCCAGTCATGAGATTCCTGATGATACAGATAATGAACCCATGTGGGGCGAAACTACTCAGCTCAACGTTACAGTTACCGGCCCTAACGAGGTAGCAAGCGTAACAGTAAATCTCTCTGAGATAGGAGGACAGATGGCAAAAACAATGATCAACATTGGCGGCAATATATGGACTACCACCACAAATGCTTCTGCAGGAACTCCTCCAAAGATATACCATCTGACAGTAAATGCCACCGATATATTCAGAAACTCAAATAATAATATCAAAATACCGCTCAGAGTAATGAAGAATGGAGATTTATCAGGAAATGGGATAATTGATATAGGCGATACATTGCTTTGTTCCAATAATGTGAACGATCCAGATTTGATAAATTCGTATATTGCTGATGTTACCGGGGATGGAGTAATAAATATCGGAGACTGTTTGAGGCTTTCCAATAATATCTCGTATCCAGGAGAACCAAAATTTAGATTGAAATGACGACATTTGACAATAAGGCAAAATTTATCGAATTCCGGTGTTTATCTCCGTTTTCAAGAAGCTCTACGCCACCTGAATGTTTGTTTGTGAAGGGAGTTTTGGAGAGCTCCCCTAACTAAACCTTTGCCTTTACTTCAACATATATGCCAGATTCCCCGGATACGACACGTTATTCGCAAGCCTCAGGGCATCACCTATGTTGATCACACCATTTCCGCTAACATCCGCCAAATATATGCTGCTTAACGCAAATGTGGGATTTCCTGGGTATGAGACGTTATTCGCAAGTCTCAAAGCATCGCCAATATTTACGGCATTATTTCCATTCGTATCTCCGTTCTTTCTCACCCTGAGCTCAATTCTAACACTGGTATTAGAGTTTCCGAAAGTGTCTATCGCACTCACCGTCAGATTATACAATTTTGGAAGTGTACCCGCTGAAGCATTGGTAGTCGTTGAATAAATATTACCTCCAATGTTTGTCATCGGTTTTGCCGCTGGTCCACCTATCTCCGAAAGGTTCACCGTTACACTCGCTATGATGCTTGGATCTGTGACTGTAATATTAAGCCGTGCAGTCTCACCCCATAGTGGAACATTATCAGTATCATCCGGGATATCTGATTGATTGGCAGAAGGATTGGTAACAGTCATATGGGCAATTCTGGATACTTCCTCAAGTTGAGCGATATTATGATCATGCCTCTTTAATAACCAGGCATTATTTACATTCGAAGATGCTGATGCATAGCTAATTTTATCCGGAAGCATACCTGCGGGTATCTTGGCTTTAAATCCTTGCGAAACCGTAGAGTTATAATACGTACCCATACCAATACTGAATTGTGGTTTGAATTCGATGGGAGGCGCTTCTCTTCCTGTCAGATCAACCTTTACCACAACTGAGAAATTGTACACTTTTCCGGGTTGAATCGAATTTTTATCAAAGTCAAATTGGATTCCATTTTCCCAGGTACTATAATTGCCTGGAACATCTTTCGTAAATGTATTCTCTATAATAGAAACATTCACTTCATTTCGGTTATTAGCTTCAATTCGTGCCCATGCCCATTCGAAATTAGTATTTTCAAATGTCGCATTGAACATAACAAGCTGATATCCATTGGTTGAAAAGTTGGTGTTGTTCATCCACCTGTAAATACTAACATTCAGGATTCTTGATTCTGAATAATTAGTATTAAAACCAGTTCCAAAACCTTCGTTTTCATATATCAAACGATCCGTCGGGTAAGTCCAGTTAGCTGATGTTTTATTCCATGTGGCATACTCCCTCCAGTCAACATTGGTGATATTATCTGCCTTTGCATCAAATCTGATGTTTCCCATAACAGTGTCACTGGTTTCATCCAAATTATTGATATCCAGGTTATAATTAAGATCGCGATTGTAAATACCTTTATTCAAAGAATCAAGGTCAGTTCCAACAACGAAATTTTTATTGATCGCAAATTGAGCACTATGGGCTTCAGATTTGGTGATGATATGCCCTCCAAATGCGCCCATATCATTGCGGCTACCATCAGCATCATTATAATTTGAATTCGGATCGCCAGCATTGATCGCAGGTGAAGCTGGCTGCAATCTAAAATCGCTCGATGAAATAAATTGAGGATCCAGGTTCAGATCATGGGTTCCACCTGATCCACTGCCTCCAAGAGTATTATTCCAAAAATCATTGTAGTCTATAATGGCAGAATGCGTGCCATCACTACCTACTCCAAACTGCCCATTATGAACTATTATATTGTTCCTTAGAAATGCACTTGACTGATTGATAAGCAATATACCATTGTGCCCATTACCCGAAAGGACATTATTGAAGATGGTCAATAAGGAATTAGAACTATGGATACCGTTGTGCGGTTGGTCTCGAATGATATTATTTGTTATAGTGAGCGTTGAATTATAACTATGAATACCTGCGGTATCATTGTCTGTAATAGTGAAATTAGATATCCTTGTATTATGGACATTCCATGCCATTACATTTCCTTCAATAGTAGTAATGTCTGCTCCAGCCCCAAGTAAGAAAATACCGTTCTTCAGATCCACGTTCTCTATGCACGTCCCTGAGGCAACCTTTACCAATGTGCCAATTGCGCTATTAATTCCATCCTGGATCGATGGATATGGATCAATGAAGGATCCACTCCCCGGTCCACTGCGTGTACAATCAACATAAGTCACGTCTCCAAGAGATTCATTGGAAGTTATCGCCATTGCTGCAGCTTGATCCAGAAGGTCGTTTATTCCGGATGGATTATGTACACCCCAGCTTTCATCTGATGAAACCAATTGTATGTTCCAATACGCCCGGGCAATCAATTCACTGCTCACGTTCTTCTCGCCGCTATATGCTTTATATGTTGCCAATGCGCCTTGAACAATTGCATTTGTGTTATTCCACTTGGCGTGGGTTTCATCCTGTATAGTCTCGATCGTGGTGCTCAGATTGCCCAATGCGCCTCCGGTTACATGGCAGGTTGAACATGCTGTGTTACTCTGGAGTAAAGTAGCATTCACCTTAAAGGAGTGACCTAATATCCTCTGGTCGGCAGGCAGACTGTTACCACTCGCGTCCCTTTTAAGTGTTGCAAAATGGCAATCTACACACTCGAATTTCAACAAACCTGATTCCTTCCACGAGCCAACGAACAAGTCTTTTGCCGGGTAACCATGTGGTTTTATTGGATTATCGGAAGTAGCGCTTGCCCACCCAGGTCCTGTATTGCCATATCTGATATTCGAATGGCAGTTGCCGCAAAGCTCTGTTGTTGATTCTGTCATGGTATAGTTTGCTTTGTACCGGGTTCCGGTAAAAATTGCGTCCCTATTATACCATGCGTACGGTTTTGGCACTCCAAACGCTGCCTCAGTATTTGTGAGCCAATTGCCCATGTCGTGTAGATTATGGCAAACACCGCAGGTAATACCATTGAAGTCTGCGGTCAACGGTATAGTGGTAGTTATATTTTCCGGTGTAGCAGGGTTCCAGTCCTTCGGAGACTTACATTTTAGACAAGAATTTGCTCGCGAACTGGCAACGCCTGTGGTTGCGTTGAAAATACCATAGAAATGATTATAATCGCCTCCAACTCCAACTTCTTTGACGTTGTGTGCGCTTTCCTTCCATTCATTAATTAGTGTCGTCATTGACGAATGGCATTTGGCTGTGCCGCAGGAAGTTGTAGCCAGCGGATCGTTATCATGTTTCTTCATCATATCTTTACCCACATTTGCATTTGCTCCACCCATGTGGCAGTCTACGCATGTGGCCTCACCGCTAGCATGAGATAATTGAACCCCTGACATATGGTCTAATCCATGTCTGTAATGACATATTGAACACAGTTTTTCCGAATCCGGGCGACCTGTGACATTTATTGGGTCGGTACCATAGCTTGAATCTTTTCTGCTGGAATCAATTCCAGGATATAACAAGCTTATCGATGAAAGGTCATCGAATATATCAGTTCCTGCAGCGCTTGAAGAAGTTGCATTGAAGAAAGCTAATTTCGAATCTGCGACTTGCGACCATATTGTTGCATTAAAAGTCCCTCCTGTAAATGTTGCTGCATATTTTGCATCTGTCATATCGTGGGTATTATGACATACTCCACATGATACACCTGTGGCCTCTTCCTCAGTTACATTCTGGTTCTTATATCCATCAAACGCAGAGTGACAGAACACACAATTGGTGCCGACACTGTATGGAGGCGGCGCATGAGTACCTAATTCCCAGCCGGTTCCATGATTTCCACCAGTGTGGCATTCACGACATTGATCACCAGAATAATTAACAACTACCTGATGTCCGTTACCTCCTGCCCCATGACATCTCTCGCATGCGATGCCTGGCTCTTCTAAGGTTCCGGTAAAACCTGGTAATTCAGTATTAGTTGCGCTTGCATTCCATCCAGTAGTATGGCATCTTCCACATGTGCCGTATTTTCCGCCTGCGTGGCTACTATCTGCAAATGTCTGATTTTCAGTTTCGTATGCATCATTAGGCGCAAGGAAATATCCGGTTGTGTTGATATATGCAAATTCAAATTTTGTTACAATTACGTATGATATGCCTGCCCAGCCGACTTCTGGTTCAGGAATATTCATTGCCTGAGCTTTATCTGCTGGCGTCAACATAACTGCATGTAATGTATTGCTCCAATTGTCATATTTTGCTTTATGGCATGCCATGCATGTTGTAGATGTCAGGTAGGTTGGAGTCCCTGTAAGTAAATTAAAATTGTTACCAATGGCATTCATATGACAGTTCGCACATCCAGAATCTGGTAACATCTTAGCTGCCAGCGTAGTTGCATTGTACCTGTGAGTTTTACTATAATTTGAACCAACCGATGTAAGCGGCAGGAATAAAGTCAGGTCAGGATGACATGTCAAACAGCTGCTTGCAGTTGGTGGGACTCTGTTGCCATCGAATTTATGAATATCCCTGAAATAACTTCCATCAGAAGTTAATGTATAATCGCCATTAACAATATTTACATGACAAAAGCCACATTCTGCTCCTGCTGTTGAGTAAGCACTTTTCGCACTTCCGGTTCCTGCCAGCGCCAACAGTACTATTAAAAGTCCTATTCCTAATGTAATTATTTTTCTCATACTCATCAACTCCTCACCCATTTATCAGCCCGAATGAGCAGTTGCATTATCAATTGCCCATTGAATTTTAGCATATGCCATTTTTAGAATAAAGGATAATTAGAGGGAGTGCCCCTCTAATTTCATTTGACTTTTTTAAAGTCTGAACCTCCTCCTGTATACACGCCTACTCCATTTTTCTATTTCAATATATACGCCATATTCCCCGGATACGATACGTTATTCGCAAGCCTCAAAGCATCGCCAATGTTGACCACGCCATTTCCACTAACATCTGCCACATAAATGCTGCTTAACGCATATGCAGGATTTCCCGGATACGATACGTTGTTCGCAAGTCTCAAAGCATCGCCAATATTTACGGCATTATTTCCATTCGTATCTCCGTTCTTTCTCACCCTTAGCTCAATTCTAACACTGGTATTAGAGTTTCCGAAAGTGTCTATCGCAGTCACCGTCAGATTATACAATTTTGGAAGTGTACCCGCTGAAGCATTGGTAGTCGTTGAATAAATATTACCTCCAATGTTTGTCATCGGTTTTGCCGCTGGTCCACCTATATCCGAAAGGTTCACCGTCACACTCACTATGCTGCTGGCATCAGTGACTGTAACATTAAGTTGCGCGGTCTCACCCCAAAGAGGCATATTATCCGTATCATCCGGGATATCCGATTGGTTCGCTGCTGGATTGGTTACGATTGGCGGATTAAGGTCAGAAACCATTGGATTAAGCCAATTCTCTGAGTTTTGTATTAACTGGCGCTGCATATCCGGGTCATCAATGTCATCTATATCAAATGCCATAAAGACTATCTGGCCCCCATTGGATACATCACTGTCATCATCATATCCCACCATTGCATATGATATGCGAGCTACGCTTTCTGGTATGGGAGATCCCCCATAATTGACATATGAATAATTATAGACGCCAATAGCATCTGGCAAGATCCTGACAGCGTCTGCATCACCGGAGTCATCACCGGGATTATCCGGAGTGAAATTTATTGTTTGTGGAAGATTATTGCACAATACCGGAATTAAACACGGGACTTTTTGATTTAAGTTTCCAACATCGCTGTATACCCAGTCTGATGTAGCATGAAGAACCTTATTACGGAGTTCCATGTCAATTACAGATCCTCCAAATTGGTCGATCCACGCTGCAATATGTCCGCTCTCAAGTATCAGATGCCCGCCTTTTCCAACATAATCAACAAGCATACCTTTATAATTCGGATCATAAATTGGTGAAACATCATCACCGCTGCTCCAGACAACAATATTATAAAGACCCCAGGTGGAATTCAAGGTTTCACTTGAGTTTTCAATAGTAATATCATATCCAATCCCTTCAAAATCCGATTTGAATGCATCCACACTCTGGTCATCACTTGAATACACATCATTGTCATCATTGATAATCAAAACAGATGATTTGGAGGCATTTCTTAACTTTACATTCCTGGTTTCGCTTGTGATCCATTTACCTGAACCGGCATGTCCCCGGACTTTATATGAATAATTCCCGATTGCCAGAGAAGTCTTGTTTAGGTACCAGTTCATTCCTCCGCCTGTCATGCTTTCATTTGTTCCATTCCATTCAAGCAAGGCGCTTGTCAAAGGTTCGCTGGCGGTTATATTGACATAAACCCAGGTTCTGGACAATATAGAATTATTCGCGGGTGTGGGCGAAACGAAAGTAATCATGGATGACGATACTCCCACGATCAGGTTAGCGGTCATGGTCGATGCCGAAGCGCTGATATCAGTCACCCTGACATGACTGTCGCTGCCATTATACAGTCTGCTGTTCGAAGTTGTAGAATTTGTGAATCCAATTATATTGGATACCCATGGGTCTGTGATCTGCGTGGGTATATCATTGCCGTCTGCTTCTTCAAGATCAACAAGCCTGTGTGTGTCGTCTGTGTTATCAGGGCGGGTTTCATCTACATGCCATATCAACAGGCCCTGTCCTGGAAGAGCTGCATCAAAGCCGGTTTTACGCCTGTTTTCTACCAAAAAGTATTCTCCAATTCCGGTTCCACTCCCGGTCCAGTCCTGCGCTCCACCGGGATTATCACGTAACTGATAGACCTCTCTATTAGTTTCCACCTGTTTGATCTGTGTAAGATTGTCCTGGCTTATTTTTATCGGCAAGATCCATCCTAAAAAGTACTTACTCCATGCATCCATATGCGCAGGTGAATCACCCTCCCGTGAAATCCCATTCCAGCTTCCTCCAGCCATTAAACTCCATATCCCTATGCCTTCAGAAGTATAGTCTGTATCATAAAGATCAGGCAATCCCAGCGCATGACCATACTCATGGGCAAAGACTCCCATTGTCTGTTGACCACCCCATAGGATTTCCGGTTGTATGACATAACTATTGATTTTTACATTACCGCCCGCTGAACATGCATCATTTGTTGTATATTCTCCACCATCGCTATTACCCCAGTAATATGCACTATTTAGATCCCAGCTATGCGACCAGATATCGGTTGCCGGGCCTCCGGCCTCCTCGCCGGTTCCCTGATGAACCAGATCTACAATATCCACATAGCAGTCTCCATCCAGGTCATAAGGTGCAAAATTATATGTTGTGTCTGCTGCAGCAACAGCTTCTCTTACAAGGGTTCCCGGCCACTTATCATAACCCCATGCGTCATTTGTTCCATAATAATTGTGAATTTGTGAAGCTTTATACCATCCTGCAACACCACCTGGGCCTGCTGATACACTGAAATTTCCATAAGATACTTCTTCGAAGTAATCTTTCATGCTTTTGACACCGGCGCCAAAAAGAAGAGAATTGAAATTTGCGGCGGTATATGCGGTAGTTGTATCTTTAAAATTTATTAATATGACAGGGATATTTGCAGTCCCGACTGGTGAAACAACTTTATCGGATAAGCCAGAAGCCTGACCTGAGTTCAATTTTGAAATTTTTAATAACCCTTTTCCTGTTGGCCTGAGATTTTTCTTAATGTTTCCAGGAGAATCTTTTCCAACTACTTTTTTGGATGATATTAATATTCCATCTGTGCCTGATATCGCATATGTCCAATCTTTCATAGTTTCATCGAAAATTATGGAATATCCATCTGTGGTTATCCAAACATGAGAATTTTCACTTCCCACTAACTTTGCAATGAATGAAGAACTATCGCTCTGTACCAGAGTATGATTAACTGGCGCAGCAGGAACGGATAATACAGGAGAGACCCCAAGAATGAATGAAAAGATTATTAGGATTAAGACGGTTTTTTTCATAAATCACCTTTTTGAATCTTCAGCCCTAACCATTGATCTTCTATGCTCCCAGTTTTTGTCAAATATTGTTGATCTAAATTCATTCTATTTGTTACCATTTTCATCTCTCCTTTTCTTTACATACTCTTTTATTTTAATCCATTATTTCAATATATATGCCGGATTCCCTGGGTATGAAACATTATTTGCAAGCCGCAAAGCATCGCCTATGTTTATCACACCATTTCCACTAACATCAGCCACATAGTTGCTGCTTAGCGCATATGCGGGATTTCCGAGATATGAGACGTTGTTCGCAAGCCTCAAAGCATCGCCTATATTTACCGCATTATTTCCATTTGTATCTCCATTCTTTCTCACCCTTAGCTCAATTCTAACACTGGTATTAGAGTTTCCGAAAGTGTCGGTCGCATTCACCGTCAGGTTATACAGCTTTGGAAGTGTACCCGCTGAAGCATTTGTGGTCGTTGAATAAATGTTACCCCCAATGTTTGTCATCGGTTTTGCCGTTTGTCCACCTATCTCCGAAAGGTTCACTGTTACACCCGCTATGCTGCTGGCATCTGTGACAGTAACATTAAGACGTACCGTCTCACCCCAAAGAGGTATATTATCTGTATCATCAGGAATATCCGATTGGTTCGCCGCTGGGTTGGTGACGACTGGCGGATAACCGTCTAATATTATAGTGAATGAACCGTTTCGAACAGCATAAGTTACATCGTCGCCGTTGTCATCGGTAAGCACGATTCCTGAAAGGTCCAATCTGCTTGTGTCCCCTCCATTGCCTACAGCCCTCAATCTTACATACCCTACTACCGGATTACCAGTCAGAGCAAGCGGAAGCGGCTCTTGTTCAGTGCTGCCCGGAGCAAATTTCATTGTATTTATGAGAATTGATCCGCTGGCATTCTGGCTATTGTCCGCTGCATAGAAGTCGGTGAAATCTCCTTTATCCAGAGTTGGATCGCTATATGCCAGAACAACACTCGCATTGTAGCTCAACTTCACGCTTACACTTGCTGTACCTGTGGAGTTATTTATTATGATTGGCACGCGTGTCTGTGATGCTTGCGGCGCCAGGACATCGTTTATAGAGACAATGTTGTTATCGGGAGGTGAGCTAACCGAAATATTATAACGTGTTGCCGGACCAAATTCTGAATAACTAAAATGTCTGACCATTATATAATAAGTATCTGAATTATTACTGATCCAGATTATCTTGGATGCCAACTCATAACCGCTATCATCGTCGTGAGTAATTTCAGTTAAATTTGGAGAATAGAGATACATGTATGTATCGGTCACAGTGTCTGAAGTCTCAATAGTATAGGTTTTACCAGCACTGGTATTGAACTTCATCCAATCCATATCTCCTGGTATATGAAAATTATGGGTTTGTTTTAGACCATCAGCAGATATATAATTTGCAAGTGAATATGAATCATCCGGTTCATATACATCAGGTCCAGGATGTTCAAATTGGGTGTAATTATACAAATTGGTGGTATATGCATTATACCTGTAATCAATCTGGCTTCCATCGGTTGCATTGTCTAAATACAAACTATTTAAATCAAAGGTTCCATTGCTATGGCTCTGCCAGATACTTGAACCATCAAACCTTAACGGTACCATCTGGTTTCCCGGAATTAAATTTGTATAATTAATAGCATATATATAATCACCTGAACTGTTGTAGAGATAACCATATATTCGATAATACCCTGCTTTGCTGACGTTCACGCTTATGTTTAATTCAAGATAATCATAGAATCCATTGCCGTCAGTATCCAGACCCCGGTCTGAATAAACATCATTTAATCTAACGCTTGGTCTTTCGAACTGATCGGAGCTGTAATATTTCGTGATGTCCCACGATGAATCAATCCATAACCAACTGTTCACTTCCACATTTTGTTGTGAATTGAGGAACAGGGGTGAAATATCCTTTTTGGACAAATCCTGGTCTATTATTTTTGGTATTTTTAATTTATCATCTTTCAAAGGTTTAATTAAAGATTCATATTTAACGGAATTTGATAAACCTGAAGCCGAATAGCCATATAAATTCATAGAAACCGAAATATTACCAGAGCTATTTGATCTGTATATCTGCATACCACTGAATCTTAGTGTGATGTTTTGAACTCCGGCATTTAGAGCTGTATAATTGTATGCTGAACTGATATAATTTCCAGATGAATTATATAAATAACCATCCAGTTCATAATCTCCGGCAGTTTCCACATTTACCTGCTTTTCAATTACAAGATAATCATAAAGTCCATTGGAATCTGTGTCTATGCCGTAATCATTTATGCCAGACATTAATATTGCCTGCGGTCGGAAGTCAGTATAATTATATGAATTGGTGGTATATGCGTAATTCCTGTAATCAAGCTGGCTCCAATCGCTTGCATTGTATAAATACAACGACTTTAAATCAAATGTGCTATTTTCATTGGTCTGCCATATTTTTGCTCCTGTAAACCTCAACTGAACAGTCTGGATTCCAGGATTTAAATTTGTATAATTACCGACCCCTTCGATATACCAGCCGGAACTGTTGTAAATGGAGCCAAATATATAGTAGTCTCCTGCTTTACTTACGTTAATACCTACATCGATCGCAAGATATTCGTAAATTCCAGTACCATCGATATCAATACCGCTATCTGAATACACATCAGTGAATTGATCTGACGGCATTTCCACTTGATATCCTCTCGAAAATGCCCGTATCAATTCATAACTTGCGCTATTTCCGGAGTTATCCACAGCCTTTGCTCTTAAGGATACAAAAGTATTATCGGGTATATCTGTATTTGCGCTGTATTCCCCATTTCCAGGTGAATTCAGTATTAATTCATTCCATGTTGAGCCATTGTCTATCGAATATTCAAAGGTTAGACTTGAAAGCTCATCGGGAGTTCCATTCACATAACCATATTCTTTTTCTTCTTTCACTGAGAGATCTATTTTCACATTGTCGCCTGGCAGCCTGTTATAAAGATCAAGGTCTGGAATTTGCATCAATATTTTTGGTGGTTTATAATCTCCAATTCCATTATAGGTGAAATTCAGCACCGTTTTTGAGTGTATAGCAAGACCCTGGTTACTTACTCCCTCTATTACAGCAGAATAGTTTGCAGTATCTGGCTCGCTTGAGCTGTAATACGAGAAGTAACGATTTGTTAAAATATTATAAATTTCTATGCCATCACGGTATAAAATAAAGTTGCTCGGTACGGGTTGGGAGCTGTAAATATTGCCTCCTGAATCTATCAAACCATAACCTTCGATCTGTAGCCAGGAAGAGTCCCTATAGAGATTATGATCCCATGAAAATGGTTGTCCATTCCAGGTTCTTGTTATTGTAGATGCCTCAGGATAACTTGAATATAAATCATCGTAATTCCAGTTCAGAGATTGAATAACTCCCCAATAATATGTATCAGGGGTTACATACTCCATTCGATTCCAGGGCAAATCCATATTCCATACATAACTCCACCAGATCGGAGCAAATATACTTGCACTTTCGGTCCATTCAACCCTGATGGCAGATTCATCAACTAATGCTGTCTTAAATGAGTAATTTCGCCTGGCAAGGTTTGAATAATCTGCGATATAATTTTTCGCAGAACTTATTCCAGTTTCAGAAAAATATAATTTATTCCATTCAGGTGTGTTTATTCGTGAAGTGTCTGATGAATTAAAATATGCTGCAGGATAATATTCATATGAATGAGCAATATTTGCAGACGTTGGAGTGACACGAGTGGTGACGTTGGATGGATAATTGAATAATTGTGTCCAGTAATACCCATATGAGCTAATATCTCTGTAAGCCAATACACTATAAAGAGCGGCGAATATCTGGTTGGGCTTATTCGGATCAAAGCTTACTGGAACAGAAAGCCTTTCATCAAGACTTGTTTCAGTATCTCCGTTTACTGTCAGATTATCCTTTGTGGTCCATATCAATACATCGTTGAAAAATGCGCTGCTCCAGATATTAAATTCACCATCAGGTACAGATATTGTAGCAATCCCGCTTGAATTGGTTTGCGCGAACATGCTGTAATATTCGTTAGAGTTTGTTATATTTGTTCTAAAAACCCATACCATCTCATCCGGGCCATAATTTCCATCCATTTTTATTTTATTTACATTAAGTTCATTCAATGTGGAAAAACCAAAGATAACAGTGACTTTTTCTCCATCATCGGTTACCGCTGTCAATTTGCCTGAATATAAAGAATGAGGAAGACCAATAGGATTTATATTAAGCATAACAGAAGCCTGGGAATCCGGCCCAATAGTCAAAGTTGATGTATCTAATGAAGCCGCATCTATGATATTCCCAGATAAGTCAGTTACCACAACTCCAATATCCAGGGTTTTTGAGGACGAAGTATCTAGATTATGAAAAGTTATTAAACTTGTATTTATGCCTTCAATTTTTTTTAAGCTGATAGTAGCAGGCTCGGCAATTATTTCTGCACTTGCTGCATTAATTAGTTGTATTCTTCCCCCGCCCTGCTCATATACATTGAGATCCAAATCTTTAGCAGACGAGATAAGAACGTTTTTTACATAGGATGGCCTGTTCCATCCAGCTGGTACACCTTTTTGCAGTAAAATGGCACTAGCCCCTGCTACATGCGGCGTTGCCATGCTTGTACCCGAAGCTGAAGTATAAAGGTCGTTCAAAGGCGTTCCCATGGACGTACCGCTCGCACGTGCTGCAATAATATCGACTCCGGGAGCAACAACATCCGGTTTAACTCTATAGTCAAGAGTCGGACCCCTGCTGCTGAACCCTGCAAGATTATCATAATCATCTGTTGCCCCTACAGTGATTACTTTATCTGCAGCGCCGGGTGTACCAATGGAAAAACTGCTACCGCTGTTTCCAGCAGCTAACACTACGACGATCCCTGCATCTACTGCATTATTCACAGCCAATGACAAGGGGTCTTCTCCGTCAGTAGCGCCTCCCCCAAGGCTCATACTTATAATATCCGCTTCATCGCCAGAGTCCGGAATACCGTCGGCTCCATAGGTTGCTTCGTTTATACCGTTAATTATCCAGCTATCATAACCATATCCATATCTGTTGAGCACTTTTAGATTCCAGAGATTTGCGCCTGGAGCCACACCTTTATATAAGCCGCCAGATGCTTCGCCTGTGCCTGCGGCAATACTTGCAACATGTGTTCCATGGCCGAACATATCAGAAAATGAATAGTCATCCGTGAAGTCCTCCTGAACAAGAACTTTAGGATCATTTGTTAAAGGATTATCATCGAGATCATCCAGATCAGGGTGGGTTGAATCAATCCCCGTGTCAAGAATCGCTATTTTGATGCCAGTTCCATCATATCCCGATGCCCAGAGTGTTGGAGCTCCTATAAGCGGGACGCTTTCGCTAAGAGTTACATGTCTTTTCTTATCCAGCCAGATCCTTTTGATGTTTTTATTTTCCATAAGCGAGATAAATGCAGAACCTGTATCTTTTTTATCCACTCTGGTTGTAGCCACTCCTATTTTTTCGTTAATATTGACGTTATTAATACCGTTTCCTGAAATATCTATTCCCGTTCCGTTTTTTGCAGCCGTTCCTTTTACCTGTACCCCAAATATATCCTCAATTATTGGATATTTAACTGTTTCAAAAGTCATTATGGCAGGAATATAATTTAGATCGGAATAATTCTCTTTAATAAGATAGTCAATGTTAAATAATTCCATATCCAATTTTTTTAAGTCCACATTATCAGGAATGAAATATGTTCCCCGGGGAGAATTGATGATCTGATAATTTTTATGGATCACAGTTGTGTTGTCCTGTAAAATTGAATAAGTAATTTTACCTGAAACATTATAAACAGCAATAGTATCACCAGTTATAAGTGTAATATTTGTTACAGTTGCCTTATCTGTTCCACCAGACTCAGGGTTCACATATCCAAATGCAAGAGGGACAGAGATCAATAGTATCAATATTAAAAGTGTAAATCGATCCATCAAAGAATTTGAAGCTACTCCATTTTTTCTTGCAGTCCAGCTTTTATTAAATTTATCTTTTTTTCCACCCATTATCATTCACATCCAATATTTTTTGATTTGTTCACATCAATCAGCAATATTTCCTATCCAAATCCACCATGTTTACTTATCAACTATTTCTGGGCACCTGCAGAAAGTGCAAGTGCCAACAGTATAGTCCCAGCGGTTTATACTGACTAAACCATTTTTTTTTATTTTTTTTCTCCTTTACTTCAATATATATGCCGGATTCCCTGGATACGACACGTTATTCGCAAGCCTCAGGGCATCGCCAATGTTTATCACACCATTTCCACTAACATCAGCCACATATATGCTGCTTAGGGCATATGCTGGATTTCCTGGATATGAGACGTTGTTCGCAAGCCTCAAACCATCGCCGATATTTACCGCATTGTTTCCATTTGTATCTCCGTTCTTTCTCACCCTGAGCTCAATTTTGATACTGGCATTATGGTTACCGAAAGTGTCGGTCGCCGTCACCGTCAGATTATACACTTTTGGAAGTGTACCCGCCGAAGCATTGGTGGTAGTTGAATAAACATTTCCACCTATGTTTGTCATAGACTTTGCCGCCGGTCCGCCAATCTCTGTAAGGTTCACTGTCACACTCGCTATGCCGCTGGCATCAGTGACTGTAACATTAAGCCGTGCCGTCTCACCCCATAAGGGGATATTATCCGTATCATCCGGTATATCTGACTGATTCGCTGATGGATTTGTGACGATTGGAGGATATGGGTCTGAGACTATTGTGAATGAACCGTTTCGAACAGCATAAGTTACATCGTCGCCGTTGTCATCGGTAAGCACAATTTCTGAAAGGTTCAATCTGCTTGTATCCCCTCCATTGCCTACAGCCCTTAATCTTACATACCCTACTACCGGATTACCAGTCAAAGCAAGCGGAAGTGGGACTTGTTCGGTGCTGCCCGGAGCAAATTTCATTGTAGTTATGAGAATTGATCCGCTGGCATTCTGGCTGTTGTCCGCTGCATAGAAGTCAGTGAAATCTCCTTTATCCAGAATTGGATCGCTGTATGCCATAACAACGCTTGTGTTGTAATTCAATCTCACGGTTACACTCGCCGCACCTGTGGAATTGATTATCCTGATTGGCACGCGTGTCTCTGATGCCTGTGGCACTAAAACGTCTTCTATTGAGACCGTGTTGTTACTGCTCACTGTTATTTGATCAGATCCGGAACCGTTTGCGTAACCTGCTTTTGAAGCTGCCGCTGATATTGTATAAATATTGGGTGTTCCTGGCGCAATATAATTTGTCCAGAAATCACCATTTATATCCGTAGTTCCACTGGCAGGGATCAAAGAACCTCCCGTAGCTGAAACTTTAACACTTGCGCCTATCAAAGATGAACCTTGTGCTGTAACATGAACAGTTACAAGGGAAGTTCCACCTGTACCGACTGGATCAGGGGATTCTAAGACTGAAACAATTAATTGTGGCGCAGATCCGGAGGTAACAAGCGGACGCATATCTCCACCAGAGGAAATGTTTCCGCCTGAGTTGTAAGGCAAAAGCGTATCGCCCAAGCCATCGCTATCTACATCCACACCTGCATAATCGTTCCAGTAGTTACCGCCAAGCCATAAGCCACCGATGATATTCGTGCCAGATGTCTTGGTGATGTTCCACTTATTTACAGCGTTATCGTATGCATTAATCGGATTTGAAATATAGTTATTATAGATCAAATTAGAATCTGAGTCTCTTACATAAATACCAAAGCGTGGATTCGATTCTATCCTGTTACTTGCGAAGGTATTATTGTTGCTCGACCATGCAAGGGAAATCCCATAATTGTTCAAGCTCATCGTATTATTGCGCAACACGTTGTTGTTGCTCGACCATTCCAGGTTGGTGCTTACATTATTTCTCGTCAGGATATTGTTTTCAACTTTATTGTTGTTTGACCACATAAGCGATAATCCGACGATGTTGTCATTCGCGCTGTTGTTCATTATTTCGTTGTTGTCGCTGAACCATTCAAGCGAAATTCCATGGATATCGTTTCCACTTGCGTTATTTCTTCTTATGAAGTTGTTCTTTGACCAGTCTGCGAATATCCCAACATCGCTGAACCTGGCAGTGTTATTCTCGATCACATTGTTATCCGAGGAGGACACTCTTATGCTTATATTTCCGTTTGTATCCACAGCATTATCCCTGATATTATTGCTGTTGCTCTGCCAGAAAAGCGCCAAACCGTTCAATCTGCTCAGTGCTATCCTGTTCAGGTTAACATTGTTGTTAGTGGACCAGTCGAAATATACTCCCACTCCATTGGAGAGGACGGTATTATTTATCATCGTGTTCCAGTGGGATGAATACGCATGTATTCCATAGTCGCCGTTACCTGTTACCGTATTGTCGGTTATGATATTGTTGCTGGATAATGAAAGTTCTATGCCTTCATTGACATTGTCTTTCGCACTATTCAAAACCAATGAATTCCCATTTGATCCGGACAGGTAGAGACCGATATTGTCAAGTGAAGCTCTGTTATTCTTGACGTTGTTGGAGCTTGACCACCGCATGGAAACGCCAATGCTGTTATTTTCTGCGATATTGTTTGTAATTACGTTGCTGTTCGAGGACGAAAGGCCGATCCCGATATCGTGGCTGAACTTTGCATTGTTCAAGGTGATGTTGTTATAATGCGAGTTCAAAAGATCGATACCATAGTTGCCGCTGTTCTGCACATAGTTGTTGAGGAGATTATTATAGTTGCATTCCTCAAGATGAATACCCATGCTTCCTGTGTTGTTCAGGTTGTTCCTCGTAATGTTGTTGTAGTGCGACTTGAATAAATATGCACCATAGTTATTATTCAGATCAACCCAGGGATTATCTATCACATTGTTATAATTGCTTCCATATTCCATCCTGATCCCGAAGTTATTAAACCGGGCATTATTATTAAAAATCCGGTTGGTTGTGGAGCCGTCCATGTATAAACCATTGAGGTTGTATAGCACGGAATTATTAAATATCGAGTCATTGGTTGAACCCGACATATATATTCCATTACTATTATAATTAGCGATATTATATCTTACGAAGGAATGATCCGTTCCTGATAATCCTATGCCATTTCCACCATAATTGTAGTTGGCATTGTTATCTGTAACATTGGAATAATCGCTGTTATAGAGCCAGATTCCGCCTCCATTAGAATTTGCGTCATTATATCTTATGTAGGAGTGATCTGATCCGATAAACTGTATCCCATTTCCGGCAGAATTGCTGTTTGCTGTATTATTCGAAACGTTGGAACTGCCGCTGTTCTCAAGTGAAATGCCTGCGCTGTTATAATCGACATTATTATTATATACTTTAAGACTCGGTGAATTCCACAGCGTCATACCCTGCATATTATAATACGCCTGATTCTCAGTGAGGTTATTTCCTGAGGAATATTGGAGATATATGCCAGCAGCATCATGTTCCACATTTGAATAATACACATAGTTTGTACTGATCTGGTTGTTTGGAGATGATTCAAGATCTATCCCACGCCATTTGTTGGAATACAGGTAATTATTCTTGATGGTACAACCTGATGATGATGAAAGTACTATTCCTCTGCTCGAAGATTCGACATCATTGTTTATTATGCTGCAATTGTTTGAAACTGCATATATTCCTATATCTCCATTGGAATAAAGGTAATTATTCGTAATATTAGCGGCATTTCCTGATAAACTGATCCCGTGCCTGATACTATAATATATATAATTATCTGATATATTATTTAGGCTTCCGGTCACGGCCAGACCATCAATATAATTGCCATATATTACATTACCAAGATACTTTCCTTTAGTTCCTGATACAGATATTCCATCCCATCCATTATAATATAAACCATTAATCAGGAAGGAATTGTTATCACCTGCTATATTTACGCCGTTTTCTCCATTATAAGAGATAAAATTGTTGAATAAGTAGTTATCTCTCGAATTTATACCGAGGATACCATCCCAATCATTAGAATAGATACTGGAATTAGATATTCTGTTCCCATTGGAGTTATAGAATATGACGCCTATGAAATGATTATAAGCGATAGTGCTGCTTTCAATAGTAACGTTATCTGCGTTTATCCATAATCCTGCATTGTTATAGTTGTTACCAGATGTATCAAGGTTCCACGCATATCCAGCATTATATATCTGGCTGTTCTTGATATTGAATTTCGTTCCCTTATTTACCCTGAACGTATAATAGGCGTTCCATACATCACCATTAGTTACCGTGCCCTGCAATCCATTGAGATCGCTTATGTTAAATGTGCTGCCGCTATAGGTATCTATGGAATATTGACCATTATATGTAGGATTCATTTTCAGATACACATTATTCAGGTTCAATTTCCCATATACTGTTAAATTCCCATTTAGGGTGATTGTCATGCTATTGCATTCGATGTTATCGTTTGACCAAATATACCATGATCCGCTTTCCGGTGGTGTTATCCATTCTGAGTTATAATAATTATAGCACCCTCCTGTGCCTGGCAGCGATGGTGCGTCAAAGTAAATGTCATAAAGTTTCCCGGCATAATTCCTGGAATCAGACCATGCAATGGCAGCTTCGTCCTTTTGGGGTTTTTTCGGATTGGTTGTAATTGTCGGATGGTCATATGCAGCTGCTGTGCTCCCTGAATTGATCGCATGAAGACCACTGCCGGATCCCAGGTTATATGGATAAAGATAAGATGTCGATTTGTAATCAATATCGGTTAAATGATTATACGCTGTATGAAACAATCCTTTATTATCGCTTGCAGTAACAACGGGATACAGTTCAGTATCATAACTGCATGCAATACAATAATTAGTATACCAGGTTATTCCTCCATCTAGGGTAATGGCAGATCGGGCATCGTAATTGTTAAGGCTCGTATCAGAATATGTTTGATAGCGTGAATAAGCAACAATCGCGGTTTTATTCCCTGTATCTCCTTTTGAAACAGCTATTTTGGGAGAAAATTCAGAATCAGAGCTTGAGGTGAGCTTAACTTCCGGATTCCATGATGCTGCAAAAGAGGTACTGAGTTTGGCAAAAATATCATATGAACTTGTAGTGCTGTTATAATCATTAAACGCAGTATACAAGTTATAATTGCCATAATCAATATCGGGTGAATCTGGATAACCGGCGTAATTATAAATAACATTTGAAGCGGTCCAATTTCCTCCCTGGTCAAAAGAACGTGTGGATTTCAGGGTCCATTTTGTACCATCATAACTATTGTAAACCAGATATGCATACCAACCACCATACATATAATTTGAAGTATCAGAAGTAATGGCATTTCCAAGTATATTTCCTGCATTATACTCAATTTGTCTATAAGTCCAGCTCCCGTCCGTTAGATTCCAGCGGAACACGCCCAGGCGATCATACTTGTTCTGCTGTGCCAGAAATAAGAACTCATTATTGCCGTAGCCTGCGACAGTAAGAGATGATTCATATACGGCAGCGCCGCAATCTCCACACATCCATGCCCAAAAGTACCATGAACTTCCATTATTATTAGAACGATATATACGCGTGACATTATCCGCTGGATAATTAACGGCCACAAATAGGCGTCCTTCATTATCATGTGTTATCTTTGGATTTGATTCGCTTGAATTGTCACTCGTAACTAGTATATCATTGATATCCCAGAGTATACCGGATTCTGTCAATGATGCATATCCAGCTTTTGCAGTACCGGCATTCGCAGTTATAGAATTTTCATCTGGTGTTTCCGTGAGGGTTTGTCCGTGAAGCGCCGCAAGGTTACCTTCTATTTCTCTTATCTGCTCAATATTACCTGCGGCTTTAGCTGCTGCGAGCTCATTTAATAGCCGGGTTTCTTCAATGCTGGTTGGAATAGCTGATGGTGCCGTGATCATTTCAGGTGTCTGAGTTGGAACTGGTCCATCAGGTACGACCTTTTTATTAAGATCAACTGCTGGCATACCCGGAGGCAGATTATCGTTCATTGGAGGTCTAATCGGATTTATATCTTTGACCTTTGGAGCAACAACAGGTGTCTCGACTGCGCTCGGTGCTGGCGGTGTTATGTTGACAATTGGAGGCAGTGTATAATTTATTATTGGAGGTATCGATGGTACTTTTACAAGAGGAAGTGCATCGTTCACTGAGCCCTGGATATATGGATTTTCTCCTAATCCGTCACCATTAGAGTCGGTTCCTGAATAATCTTTCCAGTAATTCCCTCCAAGATATAAGCCCCCGATTATATTTATACCGGATGTTTTTTCACCATTCCACTGATTTTCTCCCAAATCCAGTGAGTTCTGTGAATTCTCAAAATAATTATTAAATATTTTATTATTATTTCCGGTCAGCTTGATTCCGATGTTGTTTCCAATAACGATATTATTTTTTATGATATTCTCATTCGATCCCACAAGAATACCCACATCTGCACCCATGATCCTGAATCCATCTATGGTAGTATGGTCAGCGCTCAGGGTAAAGCTCCCTTTAATAATTGTGCCGCTCTCCCCGATGATAATAAGGCTTTTATCAACATTCACCTGCTCATTGTAAATGCCGCTTCTTACCAGAATCGTATCTCCTGATGCCGCATTGTCTATTGCATTTTGAATGCTCTCTCCACTTTCCACTGATACAGCACTTGCTGAAAAAACCAGTAACTGAACTGCCAATATAAATAATACTATTGATCTCATAATCTCCACACTCTTCTTATTTCAATAAATTAATGAATCGTAATTAACTTCCTCACGAATACGCTCGCCATATATCACTTTGGACAAACTTTCGTGCAGTTTCATGCTTTTTAACCATCGTTTTTCTTTATAGAAACTAAGCAGATTAACACCTGGAAAAGCATATCCCGATCAGCGTTCATCTGAAGTTTTTTATTTTAGTAAATATATCCATTATAAAATGGGGTGCTGGTACATGACCATACCCCATTTGACATATAGCTGATAGATTTTATTCTCTCTTAAACCTCCGAATTCCAATTAATCCGACCAACCCTGCTGAAAGAAGGACTATGCTTGAAAGCTCTGGAACTACAGGTACCGGTTCACTGTCAGAAGCGATTATCTCCGTAGTGCCAACAATTCCATTGCCATACGCTATTACATTGTGATCTCCTTTAACTGAGGGTACATAATCTACAGGGATGATCTCTATATTTGCACCTGAAAGAGTTCCACTCGTGAATTTTGCCAGTGTCCCATTCGGATAATATACTGAAATATTGTATGCGTCACCAGAGCTGAAGTTATTGTATCCTACAGTAGCAATATTCATTATATTTTGTCCTATCACGGCGACTCCGGTTACTTGGACTAAAACGCTAGGGGTTCGTAGAGATGGTACAGTGAAGGAGCCATCGACAATTGTGCTTTCTAAAGTATCTCCCATATCATTGTATAAATTAATAGTAAGGTCAAGCGAACTTGAACTTCCTCGACTTCCAATAGCCTTCAATCTGACATAGCCGAGAACCAAATCTCCATTCAATACTGAACCAAATTTCATTGCAGTTATGAGAATGGATCCGCTGGCATTCTGTGTGTTGTCAGCTGCATAAAAGTCGGTGAAATCTCCTTTATCCAATGTAGGATGGCTGTACACACTCACAACACCAGGATCAAAGTCCAATTTAATATCGGCTCCTCCAACGCCTATTGCACCGGTCAGAAGAATGGGTACTCTTACTTCCCCATTCGGATCTACTATATGGTCGCCTATCGTTACCGTGTTCGCGGCACTTGCAGGAAATGCAAGCGCCATCAGCAAAATGCTGACTAATATTAGTTTGTTCATATTTTTCCTCCTTAATTACTTCAATATATATGCCGGATTACCGGGGTATGAAACATTATTTGCAAGCCTCAGGGCATCGCCTATGTTGATGATGCCATTTCCGCTTACATCTGCCACATATATGCTGCTTAGCGCATATGCGGGATTTCCTGGATATGAGACATTGTTCGCAAGTCTCAAACCATCGCCGATATTTACGGCATTATTTCCGTTTGTATCTCCGTTCTTTCTCACCCTTAGCCCAATTTTAACACTGGAATTGGGGTTTCCGAAAGTATCAGTCGCAGTCACCGTCAGATTATACAAGTTTGGAAGTGTACCTGCCGAAGCATTGGTAGTTGTTGAATACACATTGCCACCTATGTTTATCATCGGCTTTGCTACCGGTCCGCCTATCTGGGCAAGGTTCACGGTCACACTTGCTATGCCGCTGGCATCAGTGACTGTAACATTAAGCCGTGCCGTCTCACCCCAAAGCGGTATACTATCTGTTTCATCCGGGATATCCGATTGGTTCGCCGCCGGGTTGGTGACGATCGGTGGAATGATGTCTGTTACGAAAGAGAACTCAACCTTATCGAGCCATCCTTCATCGCTGCCAGAATTGAAGCTTATATCTTTAGTATAATTCCAATTCAGCGTATGGGTTCCGGAAGCTATGCTGAAGCTTTGCGACAACCAGCCTGTCTCACCACTTATCGCTGCCTGCTGAATGCCATCGATGGAGAATCTTAGAAAATCCTTATTAAATTCTGACGAAACATTCCAGGTAAAGTTCAGCATGCCTGGACCTGTAACCGAGGTCTGTACCCAGGTTCCTTGACCATCTGATATGGTGTCGCTCTGTGCGGCATCCCCGCCGAAGAAAGATGTTGCAGTCTGCCCGTACCAGAGCGCATTACCTCCAGTAGTCCATGTAAGCACTGTATTGTCAACAGCTTCTCCAAGCGGTACTATGATGTCGCGTTCCCTGCCGAATTCTATATAACGGGGATCTGCGTTTGAATTTCCGCTGCCTCCTTGCAGAGTATAGGCAGTTGCTGCCCATGTTTTTCCGGAAGGTGTAACAGGTCTGACCCTGAGATAATCTCCCCATTTCAGACTATTTGGTCCGTTTGTCCCCCTGCCTGTGGAAACAAGTTCCCATCCTGCACTATAATCATCAGAAATTCCAACCAATGGACTTGGATATAAGCTCCCGCCCCCATAAAATGCCGCTATGCCAAGGTTGCCGCGCTTGTCAGGATATGCATAACCATACTGGAAGGCATATGAAGAATTATATATATATGGTCGCCCGGTATAACTCTTATTACTTTGTGCGAATGTGGCTGAATTAATGTATGGATAAGTGAATCCAGCTCCTTCTTTTACATTCCAGAAAAATCCAATCGTTCCGTTGGCAAGCCAGCCTCCCGTAATTCTGTCGTCCGTGCGAGCGCACCAATTATAACCATCAGGTCCTGCACAATGAGCCCATCCTCTGGGAGTTTCCATCCATGCCGGAACTGCTCTGTCATACCATGTGTAGCTGGAAGTTTCCCCCCATTCGAAAATGCGTAAACTGCTGGTAGAGATGTGCGTTCCCCAATACATCGTATCTGTTGCTCCCTGAACAAGTGCGAAATTAAAGTTTGAATTCCAATCAACATAATTATAACTGAACCCGACATGGTCTCTTAAATCATCCAGAGGGAAACGCATGATTACGCTTCGAGTCCAAGAATTTCCCGAATTAAACATATTGGTCGCAATATAGAGGTAATTGGTGCCAAGTGATAGATACGGATAATCCCACCATTGGTTCGTCCAACTGCTATTAATGATTGTGGGGTAGAAATCATAGAAATACCAGCTCGCTGCATTATCGTTAGATATCCCAAGCCTGATGCGGTTAACGCCGGTTGTTGCATTAGCAACACCCTGCCGGTACCAGATGAAAATATCTCTTGACGGATCATAGATTACTTCCTGGTCACAGCAAAATTCCGGCATATCAGCATAGGGATTTACATAACTAAATGTCAAGCCTCCATCTGTAGATCGAGCTGCATACCAGTTGCCAGAATAAAAAATATTGTTGCCGTTAGTTCCTACACTTGGTTCATTCACGACCGACTTCTGTCCACTCGGCGCACCTGTTCCAAGGGGAGAGTTCTTGAATATAGTAAATGTACCAGACACACTCGTTAAGCTCTCGGCAATGCTTGGTTCCCCGGAAGGTCCTACAGGTTCTTTGTCGTGTTTAACTGAAGGTCCAGACAAATGGATTTTCTCTAGATTTTCTTCACGCTGCTTTTCGTTAGCAGCAGTCAAGACTGGAGGTTTAGACAAAAGCTGAATCTTAGTCATTTCTGGCGCTGGCGCAGTGGCATTGGATGCCTGCGCTCTTCCATCTGGCACAACAGCATCAGTTATTACCTTCTTTTTCACCTCTTTCGTTCTGATTTCTGCACCTTGAGCTGATACAAGTAAAGCTAAAATAAACAAGATTGTCACCACACTCGTCACAATAGTTTTATTTTTATTTGCTTTAACCATTTTTTATTCCACCTTTTTTAAATTTGTTTTTTATAATGAAGCAAATGATAAATACTGTGAACACCACGATACCGGAAAAACCGCTGTTAATAAATTTTGTTTCAGGCTTCAAAATGGTTTGAGGAGGATTACTCCCCATATTGGTCGGTACAGGTTCGGTCAATATTTCACTATCTGGCTCTGAAATCCCGATCTTCTGTTCTATTGTTGAATTTGCAACGTCTTTATCAGACTGATTCATAGAATATGCAGACTGAACTATGAATTCACGCTTCTCATATGTTGTAGCGTTTGTAACATTTCTTTCAATTATATCTTTTCCGGAATCATCTGTCATTGCCAGGATTGTAGGAATAAGTTTAATTGAACTACCTGAACCCTCAATGGCATGCAATCTCACATAGCCTATTGTCAAATTTCCAGACACGCCCCCGGAGCCAAATTTCATGGCACTTATTATAATGTACCCACTTTTATTGTGGCTGTTATCCGGAGCATAAAAATCTGTGAGATCTCCCTTATCCATAATAGGATCGCTATAAACACTCACGCTAGCAGGATCATAATCCAACCTGATCTGGAAACTCCCAATATTTACAGAATTGTTCAAATAGATAGGAACTCTTGTCTCATTATCTATTTTATTATTGCCGATTGAGAGTAAGTTATTCTGGGCATTTGTAGATAATACTAATACAATAAGTACAAAACTAATTAGAATAATTTTGTTCATTGTTTTTTTCCACCATAAAATCACACCAATTATGCTAATAACATTTGATATTATATAAATTTTACTACTTCACATATTTGTTTTAAATGATGATAGTCATAATAACCATATTTTTTTTTAGAAAATTTTTGTGTATCAGCACCCCGAAAAAGGCAAAATTAAGATTCTTGTCTATTTGATTAACAGCTTTGGGGATTCATACAGAAAATAGGATTTATGGATCATAGGTCGCTTTAGACTGGAAAAATTGTGACCTTAAAAATAAACAAAAGATAACTAAATCGATTTCTCTAATAATAGATAAAACAAAAAAAAGAAATCACATAACCTGAGTTATGCGATTTACCGTGCTGCTTTTGCTACCCTTTCAATATTATCTTTCTTGCCCATGGCGTACCCTTTTACGTCACGGTTGGATGCTGCTATGATCTCTTCTGCCAGCGCGCTGGCAAGGGTCTTTTTGGTTCCGAAAGATGCTTTCTGCGCTCCTTCGGCGATCAGGCGAAGTGCGGTATCTACACGGCGCTGTGGAGCTGTGTCAACAGATTTTGGAACAGCTATACCGCCATATTGTAATCTTACGGTTTCTTCTCTTGGCCCGGCATTCACAATAGCATTGGCGAATATTTGTATTGGATTCTGGCCAGACTTTTTGTTTATAATCTCAAATGCTTCCATTACAGTGTTTGTCACCGTAATTTTGGCGCCAGTATTGTGTTCTTCACGCATTACCTTATTGATAAGTCTCTCGACAATGTTCAATGTTGATTTCGCAAACTGCTGAGTGGCATTCTTGCCTCCGGAATGCGGAACAACAGTAGGTGTAAGATTAATATACGCTTTAACGCTTGGATCCTTGACCTCAACTTCCGTAAAATCCCATTTACCAAATAATTTCTGCATATTATCTCACCGGTTTTGCCTTCTTGCCAAGAACCATTTGTCTCAGGTCAACATTATTTACAGATATTACCTTCCAGCGAACGCCGGGAATATCTCCCATTGCTCCGCCCATTTTTCCGCCGATCCGTTCAACGGTAACTTCATCATGTTCGTCTATGAAATTGATGGCCCCGTCCAATGGACAGAAAGCTGATATCTGTTTGCCGTTCTTGATGAGCTGAAGCCTTATGCATTTCCGGATGCCCGAATTTGGCTGTTTTGCTTCGATCCCGACTTTCTCAAGAGCAATGCCCCTTGCCTGTGGGGCGCCTCCGAGCGGATCAGCCTTTATATCCAAATTA
>Ga0172368_10001418_pt1 | contig 32834 bp, 26 predicted proteins | sample Lak11m_FD_114540 | JGI IMG/M metagenome (GOLD analysis project Ga0172368, IMG submission 114540) | Freshwater microbial communities from Kabuno Bay, South-Kivu, Congo - kab_022012_11m | ecosystem: Environmental > Aquatic > Freshwater > Lake | place: Democratic Republic of the Congo: South-Kivu...
ATGACGCGGCAAACTCCATCCAGCAGACTGCAGACGGAGGCTATGTTGTCGCCGGATTCACTGAATCCATCGGCGCCGGCGGTCGGGATGTGTACATAATGAAGCTCGATATGTCAGGTGAGCAGGTCTGGGAAAAGACTTTCGGCGGCACACTTGATGACGAAGCATTTTCGATTCATCAAAATAAAGATGGCAGTTATACATTCGCCGGCTATATCGGTTCCGCGGGTGCAACCGATATGTACCTGGCGCGGCTTGATGCGAATGGCAGCATCAAGTGGGAGCGAACATATGGGGGAACGGGTGAAGATAAAGCTTATGCAGTGCAGCAGACCCTTGATGGGGGATTTATTGTTGCCGGCTATACGCATCCCGATGACGCGGTTGCTGAATATGACGATAACATATATGTACTGAAGCTGAATAAAACAGGCGAGTTGAATTAATAAAAAGTACCAAGGAGGTGTTTATGAAAATCAGAAAATGCATGTCTATACTTATGATTACATCATTGCTGCTGGCAACGCCTTCTTTTCTTGCCTGCGACATCAACTCGGCAGTCACCCGTATAACCAGAACAATCGATAATGCGATTAACACACTTAACCAGAATTCTTCCGAGTGGCAGGATATCATGAACCGGCTAACTGCGCAGCTGCAGGGCATTGATGATCAGCTGGCGCAATTAATTGAAGTGGAAGTTCAGAACCTCCTTGAACGCGGGATTGCCGTGGTCGGCACAGAGTTTCGATGCAATGTTGATTTCATCGGTTATCGCATGAGAGACGCATTGATCCGCATCAAGACGGAATATTTAGGCTATGATGTGGCTTTGGACCCCTTAAAACCCTACATTTGTGAAGTGGTGCCTGCAAGCGTCGACCGCATTTTGATACCGGACAGGTTGGATGTGCTGGAATTTTTCGGATACGATTTCGATCTGGAAGATGTGAAACTCTATGTGGAAAACAGCAACGGGACAAGGACCAATGTCAGCCAGTACCTTGTCAAACCGACGCATTATCATATGAGCATAAGCCTGGGGCCGGACGGGGTTCAACTGACATCGCAAAACAATAAATTTGTCCTCACCTGCGGCTATGAAGACCTTTCATTTGTGAAGATTACGCAGGGATCGACGGAAACAGATACCATTCTTCCCGGCAAAAGGACCTATAAGCCCCCGCATACCCGTGGCGACCAGGATTTCAAAGGTCAGGGTCCGCAAGTATTGTGCCGTGTTGAACTGTCGGTTATCAACTATAACACCCAGGTTTTGGCAGAGATTTATATGAAGGCCGAGCAAACCCAATCAGACTGGACTACTGCTGAGGGAACGGATTCTTATATCATCTATACCGCCCCGGCTGGAAAAGAAATAAAACAGATTCTCTGCCCTACCTACGATCAGATAACATATCTTGACTCTAATATTAATCAGGATGTTTTTGAGCGGGGAATCGGCGGCCCGGTGCTCAGATATAAATTTACCGGAGACGTAGAGGGAAATGACGCGGGCACCAATACCGGGGTCATTGTTGAGTACAACCCGATTCAGGTCGAACTCGAAGCTCCCTGATGCAGGTTTTATTATTGCCTTTTGCATTTTGAGAGATCTTGTTTTTAAAAAGGCACGGTCAGCAATGGCTGTGCCTTTTTCTTTTTACCCCGCATCACGTGCAACACCCCGCCCTTCCAATGCTGCAGTTTTTTGAAATTTATATCCCGGGGAAAAAGAAACCCCCAATCACGCTACGGTGAAAGGAGGTTTCTATCTTTATATTTATTAAGTATTTACTTTTCTATTCGCTCATCGGAAATGCCACGCCCGGAGCGAGTAAATCCTGCGGGTCGACAACGTTCTTAATAATCTTTGCCATGGCAAAGTGGTCCGGACACTCGGTCCAGGTGCGCTTGTCGCGGCCGACGCCCAGCGGCGCCATACCGATCTCCTGCATCAGCATGTCAAACTGCGCCTTGATCGCGCCAACCATGGGAAGGAATTTCCGGTTGGCAAAATCCAGCACGAAGATAACCTCGCCTGCCGCGTTGGAATGTCCTCCCATTGACAAATAGGTCTGGCCGCAGCTTGCGTACAATCTGATTATCGGATGCGGGTGGTTGAGAAATTCCGGGTTGTCGCGGCAAACCTGCTGGTACGCCTTCATCCCCCGGTCCATATATATCTCAAGCTTTTCCAGTGAGTCAAACACACCGCCGGAAACAAAGATGCCGCCGGAATCCGAAGTGCCGTTGAAAGTGCCGCAGATCTTCGGGCTGTTGCACTGCTGCCAGCCGGCCGCGTTTGCTTCATGGCCGTCAAGGATGGCAACCATCCAGGCCGGCATTGCCACACCGCCTGACTGCTCAAGAATCCTGATGCAGGCATTGCGCTCAAAGGCGACTTTCGCGGAGGATCCGCGGAAGGACATGCCGATGAGGTTTATATCCTGTGTGGCTTTCACGAAATGGGCGCCTTCCTGCCAGTGCTGGCTTGAATAGAGCGCGTGGGTCCAGCAGCCCGGGCCCATCACGGTTGCGCCGCAGGCATATTCCTTTTTCATCACCTCGTACATGGCAGTGCATGCAGTTGAGAGTGCCGGGAATGTCACCCACAGGGAGCCAACCTCCTGAGGTGTGGCAAATAAGCGGAACTCCATTTCGGTTACAATGCCGTATCCTGCGTTGGAGAAGAACGGCAGATAGGTCAGCGCCGGTCCGGGGCCGTGCGGCCATCCGGGCGCTTTCGGGTTTGACATCGAGCCTGCCTTAAGAATCTCGCCGCTTGCCAGAACCATTTCATAACCGGCAGCGCAGTTGATGCCCATGCCGTCCTGGTAGCCGGCCATCTTGTTCTGCCCGGTAAACACCTGGTAGGGCACGAACAGCGAGGTCCCGGGGCTGCCGCCGAAATAGGGCCGGTAGCCGAAATCCATATCGCGCACCACCTGGCTCACCTGCAGTCCGGTTGCGCCGGGCTGAGCGCGCACCACCATGCGCTCCGTGTCGACCGTTATCTTCTGCATGCGGTGGAAATCAAAGGTGATGCCCATATTGTTCTTGCCGGGTATGGAGCCGATCAGAAGCACGGTTCCGCCGCCGACCGCGTACAGGGGCATTTTTTCCTTCCGCGCCAGGTTCACCACCGCCTGCACATCTTTGGTAGAGGCGGGATATACCACGGCCAGGGGATGATTTTCCGGATAGAGCGCTCCCTGACCAAAATAGGTCATAACATCAGCACCGTAAAAATACTGTGTCAGTGAGTCAGTACGCACCCATTCAGCGCCGACAATTTTCTCTAATTTTTTAATGATAGCTTTCATCTGCCAGCCTCCTTTCCTGTGTAGCCGTATGCCTGCGCTACCAGGGAGGTTAAATCCATGACCTTGAAATCCTTTGGCTTACCTTGCATGAAATTTGCCGAGCAGTACGGACAGGCGGTAACCAGCACCTTCGCGCCGGTTGCTGCAGCCTCTTCCCAGCGATTGGCCGCGTAGCGTTTGGCAAGCTTCTGGTCTGAAACCAGCAGTCCGCCGCCGGCACCGCAGCAAAGGGAATTATATCCTGAACGCCACATCTCTTTGAGGCTGAGGCCGAGACCTTCTATAACCTGCCGCGGCGCAACGTATTCCCGGGCATAGCGCCCCAGGTGACACGGGTCCTGGTAGGTTACCGCAGGCATTTTCAGTTTCTTCGCTGGTTTCTTTTTCAGCATCTCGGCGTACAGCCGGGTTATTGATTCAAACTGGGCGCTGCTTTTGCTGAAACGTTTGAGCACCGAGAGACTTTCCGGGTTATAACAGAGCACCTGCTTCACAGCGTGTTTCTGAAGCTGCGCGTCAATGGCGTTCAGGCATCCCGCGAGCACATCCTGGCGCCCGGCGCTGATAAGCGTCTCATCAACCGGCGGGAGCGGATTGCTGATAAAGCAACCGATTTTTTTGCCGCTCTTTTTTGCGATGAATCCGATCTCGTTCAGCTTGGCGCTGTTATAGAGCAAGCTGTTGTCGGCAAACAGCACGGTATCAACTGCGCCCGACTCCGTCACGTCTTTGACGCCGTATTTTTCAAGCATTGACAGTTTGTGGTTTTTCGAAACCTGCGCCCCGTCCGCGGCCCGCTGCAGGCTTTTGGGCTTCAAGCCGTCGGGAATAATTTTTCGCAGCTCCTCGAGTATGGTAATGGCAGGCGTGTGCCGGTAGCCGCGGCTGCACAGGTCTTCACAGTAGCCGCACAGGGTACAGGAATAAAGGACTGTTGCCAGGTCCTTGTTCCACTCAAGTTCACCCTGCGCGATACCCCGTGCCATATACATGAGCCCGGCCGGCTCATATTCGCCAAACAGCGTCGACCCTGAAGGACATTGCGCGGAAAAAGCGCCATTGGGCACCGCGTCCTGCATCACACCGCGGCAGGTTCCGCAACGATTACAGCATAATGCTTTTGCGAGCAGTTCTTCTTTTGTCACTGGTATCACCTCCTCACAGTCCCAGTTTTCCGGGATTCATGATGTTATTCGGATCAACTGCCTTCTTGATGGACTTCAGCAGTTTGAAATTGTCCTGGTAAAATGCTGCCACCTGCTTAGCGATGAGGGCTGACGGCCGGGGAAACATCACGCCGGCTTTGAGCAGCTTGCCGCAGATTCCAACGTATTCAGCGCGCGCCTTCTTCAGGTTCTTTTCTCTATAGCGCAAATCCGGCTGGTAGTAAAAACAGGCGCCGGCCTGCAGCGGCATGAGAATAGCGCCGGAGTCTTTTGCAAACAGCGCAGAGCATTCTTTTATCTGCTGCGCTGTGGCAATGGTCACAAACGGCACCCAGTCGCAATCATCGCCTGCGTGCAGCGCAGAGCCGGTTGGGTTTGAAATCTCGGCAAGGATCCGGGACTCAGCGGTCCGCGACAGCTTTGTCATGATCTGGCCGTTCAGCTTTTTTGCCAGCGCGCGGTAATCTTTCAGCTTGTACGCAACCTCGTCCTTTTCAAAACCGCGATTTATCAGCACCACGGTCCAGGCCGGCAGCTCTCTGGCGGTAACGTCCCCCAGCAGCTCGGCGAGATAGGTGCGGCTGGCGGCAAAAATTTCGTGCGGCTCTTCGGTTGCGATGAAAGTTTTCAGGGCGCGGGTCGCTTCGTTAATATTTTTACAGGGAAAGAACAGCACCTGGTTTTCCGGCGTTGCCGTCTTCAGGGTAATCGCGACAGCGGTGATGATGCCCAGTGCCCCCTGCGCCTGGCAAAAAAGACGGGCAACCTGGGCGAATGACACTCCCCAGGAATACTTGTCAGGACGGTCCTGCTTCATGGCCATCTGGCCCGTAGCAAACGGCTCGCCGTCAGCGCGGAACCCCTGCATGGTGAGCATTTCCCAGGGATGGTACTTAGGCCAGCCATAGAGCGGCATCATCTCCAGATAGGTCCCCAGCACTGATGCCTCTTTGGGGACATCAATTGCGGTCAGGGTGCGCAGGCCTTCTTCTGCGCACACCTTTTCCAGCTGCTCGAAGGTTACGCCCGGCTCGATCACGGCATTGCGGTTTTTGGCGTCGAAGTAGAGAATGCGGTCAAGCTGCGAAAGATTGACTGCGGTGGCCCCCCTAACTGACGGCAGGTGGGTTTCCTGCAGGTTGCTGCCGGTGCTGACCGGCGCCAGCGGGGTTTTGGTGCGGTTTGCGTGTTTTATTATTTCCTGTACTTCCCCGACGCTTGTCGGCAGCACGGTCTTTGACGGTGCATAATCAGAAAAAAAAGTACTCATGCGTTGCCACCTCCCTCCATGCATTCCTGCAGCATAACGAGAAAACTCACCACCAGAGAGCCGTTGTGATGATCAACGCCCGCCTTGATGTTTTTCTGGTCGTTGTTCATGGCGACCAGGACCGGCGGGCATTTACCTGAAAACAGCTCGACATATTTTTCTCTGGTTATGTTCCACGTTAAAAAAGGTTTTTTAGGCGTGCGCTGCGCTACGGAAATCCCGGCGCCATCCCAGCTGACCACCAGCGGGGTTTTGCCTTGTACCGCAAGACAGAGCAGATCGCCTCTAATGGTGGCCGGATAGCCCTTTGGATCGAGGCGCTTGAGCCGATCCTGAAGGCCGGGATCAGCCTTCAATACTGCTTCCCATTTGGCAATGTTTGCGTCCATACACACACTCCCTTGTTGAATATTGTTTCTCAATTGTTAAGCCCCTGGCGGGCATGCGTCGAAAGTTCTGAAAAGCGAGAAAGGGTGTCCGACGCAATTATCGAACACCCTTCTCTCTTCACTCTTATATCATGTTCAGAGCACACGTATTCCGCCGCAGCACCGGTAATAAACCTTTTTCCGACTGTATCTGGTTCAATGTTTTTCTCCGCGAGCCCTATTAGTTACTCTGCCAGTTAATGAACTTTCTGAAGTTATTGCCCATCAGCTTATGCTTGAATTCCATGCTCAGGGGCAGGTTCATGATGTTGTCCACCATGGACCGGTAGACCGGCAGCGTCAGAGGAAAATCGGTGCCGTAAAACACCTTGTCCGGCATGAAGAACTCCAGGAAGCGCAGATGATCCATGTCCCAGTAGTACTTAAACTGCATGAGAGTGGGATGGGGGATCGTTATATCCGTGTAGAGGTTATCATGCTTCATAACATTCCACAGGCCCATCATGGGATTGTTGAACACGCCGCAGTGCAGCTGCAGGATCTTCAGTTTGGGAAAGTCCATGGCCACGTCATCCACATAGACCGGGTGCTGATACTTTGCCCTGGTTCCCGGCAGCTCTTCCACGCCGGTGTGAATCTGGACATGCAGCCCCAGCTCCTGGCATTTTTCATAGGCAGGATACAGGTCGGGATTATTGGGGTATCCTATGGTTGGCGGGTGAATCTTGATACCGGGGAACCCGCACTCTTTTGCCGAGATTACCATCTCAACCGCGGCCTGCTTGCCGTAGCGCTGATGCACACCACCAACAGCGGTGAAGCGTCCGGGAAAAGCATCAATGAATTCCTTTTTTACATACTCATTGGGCACATACCATTTCCAACCCTTCGGGCTGCCGGGAAATGGATCGGTTATACCATGGATACACTGCAGACACATGGCCTCAACCCCTGCCATGTCCATGTACTGAACGAAAACTTCAGGGGTCAGGTTCGGGCATTCTTCCGCCTTGGTAATGACTTTGAAAGGATTGGGATCGCCGAGGAATGCGCGGGCGCCCATCATGCTCCGCGCTACCACTGAATCGCCGCACCAGAAATCAATAGATCCGGGGCGATCGGCAATGCCCTTTTTCTCCAGGCCTGGATGTCCGTGGCTGTCAAAAACCTTGAACGGCTGTACAGCCAGCACTTTTTCTATGGTTCCCTTTTCTTCTGACATGATAGCTCTCCTTTGTTTTTTTACTTATTGTTACAGAACCTTGGTCATTTCTGCAAGCTGCATCGGGTCGACGACATCCGGCGTTGTCGCGTAGGGCGGATTGGAAATATTATTCGGGTCGAACTCGCGCTTCATTGCCTTGACCAAAAGGTGCACGTTAAAGAACTGCGGTCCGAGCAGGTCATAGGCCGGCCCGAGAAGACATACGGTTGCTCCGGCGCACTTTTCTCCCAGCATACCCATGAGCGATGACAGGAGGAACTGAATCGCCTCGGCAGCTTTCTCCGGCTCCTGCTCCGGCCAGAGGTCGGTGGTCATAAGAGCGCCGTAACCCTTTTCCGTGGGGCTGATCCATCCGCCATGAAAGCTGATGGGAAGGAGGTTCTGGCCCTTCCCGGCCTCGCGCATAGCCCGCTGTGCCCGGTTTGCCCGGAGAATTTCCTCTGCCACCGTATCGATGGAATCAAGACACGCCGTGCCCTGATGGAAGCAGTCGGTAGGACGGCTCAGGCGCATGGAGTGAGCGGTTCTGATCCAGTCATTGGTGACCCGCATCCATACCTTGTACCGTTCGCGGTCCATGGGATCGGGAGATTTTTCTGAGAGAAAGGACCCGCCCATCTTTGCCACGATGTGTTTCAGCACTTTTTCCTCATATTGAAGCTGCTCAAGAGAGGTAATAGACGAGAGTGCCACGATATTATACCCGTGCGGGTAGAAGTCCTCATTAGCACCCTTGTGGAATTCCTCCTTGCTGCGGGCGGCCCAGGTCCACATAAACTGCTTGGCATTGTGCTGCACGACAATTGCCAGCTCTGCACGGGCAATTTCATAGTGCAGGTCGCATGACCAGCGCAGCTGCTCTTCTTCCTTGTCCGGATAGGCTTTAATAGCCTTGGGAAAGTCAATCATATACCACCGGATTTTATCCAGCGGGAAGAAGGACTCTTTCTCCACCGCGTTGCCCTGGGTCGGGAACACCACCGGACCAGGCCAGGGAAACAGGCGCGTGGAAATCTTGGTGACCATGCCCATGCCGCCGGCATGGCCGAACTGGGCGCCGCGGAAGAATCCGCGCAGGTCAGGGCCCGGGCCATCGTTCCATATCCAGTCGTCGGATCCGGCCTGGGAGATGGAACCGCTGCGCAGTATTTCCCCGTTCGGAAGGACCACCTCGAAGGACAGGAGCTGGTTTGCGCCGAGGGCCGACAGCCAGGAATTACCATAGGCACCGTGCCACTGAATGTTCGCCAGGGCCGAAACCTGAGCGCCCGCAGGGGGAGATGGGAACGTACATCCTACCTTCATTGCCTCTGCCTGGCATGCAGCAAAGCTCACATAGGGCTCGATAACCATGTACATGTTGTTCTTGTCGACCTTTATTATCTTGTCCATCCGCTTGGGGTCCACGATGATCACCCCTTTGCCCGCCATGGCCTGAGCCGGGTTGGGGAATGCGCTGTTGATCATGCCGGAGCCGCGGGGGATAAAAACAAACTGATAGCGATTAGCCAGCTTAACGATGGCCTGCACTTCCTCTGTGGAATCAGGCAGCACCACGCAGGTAGGCCGCATCTGGGTTCCAAGCTGCGAGCGCTGGATACAGCCGTCGGCAGTCCACTGCACGCGCGAGTAGGACTGACATATCACGGGATCGTCGCTCACGTGTTCCTCTCCAACCACATCCTTCAATGCTCTTAAAGCTATTTCTGAAAAAGCCATTTTTCTTCTCCTTATTGCTGGAATTTTCTTGCCAGCCTCACCTGCAGGAAAGGCTGCGACTTTTTATACTTACAGATTAATTCTTCCCGGATTGAGTGTTCTGTTCGGGTCAATAATCTTTTTCAGCTTCTTGATCGTCTCAAAGGTATAACCGGAACGCGCATAGATCATGTCAGACCAGTCATAGTATGGCCGGTAGAAGAATGCTCCGGCATTCATAATTGCCTCGCTGGCATTTTTATGAAACACTTTTACTTTTTCAATGCCGGCGCTTGCCGGGTCACAGGGAATATTGAATTCAACGTGACAGACACGGGCTCTCTGCCGGGGCTGGATATACAGGCCAAGGTCGCTGGTTGATAAACCGCTCTCTCCTGCCAGCTGTTTAAATAGGCTCCAGTAGGCAGGGACCTTATCCATGCCGCTTTCAAAAACGATATCCAGGCATCCGCCCAGCTGCCGCTCTTTCCAGTATACATCACCTTCCCAGGGGCCGTTCAGCATGTTTTGCAGGCGCTCGCCTGCTGCGGGAATCGCCGCCATTCCCTGGGTCACCGCACATTTGTACTGGTCTGCAATTTCCGCAACAGCCCTTTCTTCATACGCAATGCGCTCTTCGGGGAAAAACTGTCCGCCCCAGAGGTTCAGCGCAATGCAGTACGGGGGAAGTTTTCTTGTGAGGACGGGGATTTCTTCTGCGTTTTCCGCGAGAATCGCGGCCAGATCGTATCCGTTCAGAAGGAAACACTCATGTCCTATCTCCCGGCGCTGTATGGTATAAAATGGCATGACTACGTCTTCCAGCGTGTTGAATGGGAGGAATACGATTTTCTGCATGAGCGGTTTGTGGAATATTTTAACATTCATTATCGTGATTACCCCGAAGGTTCCCTGACACCCGGTCATCATCCGCCACCAGTCAATGCCGGGGCCGCCGACGCTGCACAGGTCGGATTTTGTTTTGTCAGGTATCTCCTCCGCGGGCATAGTATCCACTGCCATGGCGCCGGTCCTGAAGAGCTCGCCGGTCCCCCACACAATCTCCATGGTTCTGAGCGGCTCGTCACATTCGGTTTTAGCGGAAAGCACCGGCTCCCGTTCCAGCACACTAGTGATTATTGATTTGTCCCTGCGCGGGAGCAGCGTATTCAGTGCCTGCATGCCTTTTTTGGACAGCTCATCTTTCAGTTCACCAAAGGTAACGCCTGGCTCAATCAGAACCCACCGGTTGCGAGTGTCGGTGCGGGGTATCCGCTTCATGCCGGACAAATCCAGTATCAAACCGCCCTCCCTGGGAATACCCGTGCCATAGGTACCGGTACCGGAACTGCGGGGCACAACAGGGTAATTGTTTTCATTGGCAATCTTTATCACACCCTGCACCTGTGCGGTATTTTTAACCCTTACCACCATATCAGGCATGCGGGGCGTCATTAAGCTCGTGTCACTGGAGTATTTTTTAAGGGTGGAACTGTCAGTAATAGCGTTCTCCTTTCCAACTACTCCGGCAATCGCCTCAATCATGGTGCTCAATGTTGTAACAGGTGTGCTCATACATGCTCTCCAGATCTAAAAGGTGTTTTATATTTTAATTGTTCTCGCGCTCTCTTATTTTTTTTATTGTTTCACCTGAGGGTGTTGCTGTAATGCGGGGATATTTTCCGAAGGAATGGTGTCCTGTACTATGGTGTATGCTGAACGGTGTTTTCCTGTTGTGCGCGCGTGTCATATAGAACTAACTGAAAATAATCTTTTGAATATCACACATGATTTTTCGTGAGTATACTCATATATAATCAAGCATGCCAGTCATGTCAAGAGAAAACTTCACCCCCGGTAAATATATAACAACATAGGGGATTCCCTTATGAAAAATATGGCATTTCCCCTATTGAGCAGGCCAATAATAAATAGTAGCATGCAGTTGTGAAGGCTATCCTGTTCAGCTATCGGACACGATGAAAGCAACCACGGTACCCATTGCTTTTTTCTAAGCAAAAGGAAGAGAAAACAGCACGTTGATATCGAGAGCCGCGGTGACCGTTCCTTAATTCATTTTGTAATATTTAATAATCTTATTATATATAATCTCTAAAGTGCCATAGTGCAAATATGGATCAGTCATATAGCGTAATAGAAAACCTCAATCAGGAGAGTCGCAGTATGAAAACAAAAGCCCGCAGCGTATTATTTTCCCAGAATCGAGTGTTTTTATCTTTTTTCTTTGTTGTTCTATTCTTGCCAAGTGCCCTGGCCATGGCACAAAACATCCCGTCATCACTTGAAACCATTTCTGGAGAAGACGGGTCAATATGGGAGCGGGTAAGTCAACCCGGATTCGGAAATAAGAACAACACCTGTGCTATTTCGCTATGCCCGTACCGGGGAAGCCTGTATGCTCTCGCGCGCAATGAATCGACCGGTTTTGAGATATGGCGCACACAGGCGGGCGGGTGGCAGCAGGTCAGCGTGCCCGGGTTTACGGACAGCGTTCTGCATGAGTTTATGAATGCCTCCTACGGTAAATTAATTGAATTCAAGGGTGCCCTGTATGTTGCCGTCGGCTCCGGTTATGAGGGTGCCTTTCTGTACCGGTCTGTCGGCTGCGAACTGTGGCGTTTTGACGGCGAGAGCTGGGAAGGGGTCGTATCAAACAGCAGGGATGATGACGAGGCAGGAAGCATCACCGCCATAGCCGGTTGCTCTGCCGATGACGGAAAAACAACGGCGGAAATAACAGACAGCTCTAAAAACTGGGCACCCGATCAGTGGAAGGGCGGCATCCTGCGGATTACCTCGGGTGACGGCAAAGGAAGGGTATTCAACATCGTGAGCAATAACGCCAATACGCTTGTCATACAGCAGAACGAGGTGGCAAACACTGCGGACAGCGACGGCAGGGAGACTGAATATACGGTGTGCGAGGGATACATCCCCGACGAGGCATACCCCAATGTGACCGTCGGGACCGTTTCTGTAAATGACTCCTATGAGATCGGTATCGGCCAGGATGAAAACGGGTTCGGCGAATTATGGAACAAGAATTTCATCGACATGGCCGTGCTGAACAATGAACTCTACATCGGCATAAGCCACAACTATGAAACCGGGACCAGGATATGGAAAAGCTCTGATGGCATGAACTGGACCCCGGATTCAGATTATGCGTTCGGGCTTTTCCACGGCTTTGATCCTCAGGGAAACCCCACCGGCGAATGTCTAATCAAAGGAAAGGAGGACACGGTCGGCAATCCGGTATGCTCCAGCGCCACCCATTTCGGCAAAAGCAGCGTTAGCGGAACGGAAACGCTCTATATCGGCGGCACCGGCTCAACCGGCTGCAGCGGCAGGGGGGCGCGGGCTTTTCGTCTGGAGTCAGGCCGGTGGAAGGCAATCGTTGACAATTTCGTGGACGACAACGATACCGGCACCAATGAAAACGGCTTCGGTGACGCGGGAGACTTCATAAATGCCAACTTCCAGGCATGGACCTGGGCCGAATATGACAACCGACTCTTTGTCGGCGTTGCGCGGGTCACCGGCGGCAGGATAATGTATTCTTCAATTGGCGGCCCCGAAGACGGCACGTGGAAATATGCGGTGGGCGGCAGTTCTGCCGTGCCTGATGGATTTGACGGGGTAACGGACTTCATGGGCTACGGGGCCAATATCGGGAGCAACCTGTATGTGTATGACTCCGCGCTGTATGCCGGAACACTCATGGTAAAAATGTCCGGCCCTATTCCCGGCATCAGCCCTGTTTTTGACGGCGCTGACATCTGGCGCGCGACAGGCCCGGCTGAGGCCCTTGTGTGGTCGCGCATCACCGGGGACGGGTTCGGCGAACCGGGAATCCATCATTTTGAGTCCTTCTGCACACATGAGGAGGCGCTCTATGTCGCCGCATCAAACCTCTTCAGCGGCAATGCCGGTCAGACCATCCCCGCAAATTCAGGCATCAAAATCTATCGTTTCAAGGGACTTCCCGACATTGCCCGGGTGATTTCCTTTGCTGCTGCCCCTCGACGGTTCAGTATCAATCTCAGCTGGGCAACCGGCGCTGAGCCCGACTGCACCGGCTTTAATGTGTACCGCTGCACTTCGGAAAAGCAGAATAAGTCCTATAAGAAGCTCAATCGTGATATAATTGCAGCCGGCGTCAGTTCATACTCGTATACGGACAGTTTTCTATTGCCGAATAGAACTTATTTTTATAAAATTGAGAGCGTGAGTTCTTCCGGCAAAAGCACCTTTGTTGGCCCGACGGGCGTGACGACCAGGAAGCTGCTGGGCAGATAATCAAAAACACTTTACAGGAGGTACATGCCATGAAAAAAGCAATCTGTTTTTTTACTTTGTTTCTGATGCTTACCGGCTACGGTTATGCCGCTACCGAGTGCGATGTCTGGCTTGGAACATGGGACGTAGTGTATGAAGACGGATCAGCCTACGTCTGGGTAATTGATGAAATTGTTACCGGCACGTCAAAAAACATCCCCTGTCAGGCAAAAGGGGCGAGCACACCTGTGGCCGGTGGAGCCAGCTTCCCGTTTCAGATTATCACCGTCACCTTTATGGCCGGATTCACGTATACTGAATCTTCCCAGCTCGGCCAGGACATGGGCAAGCATGTTCTGGAGCCGAATGGTGCAGGTGATGCGTTTGTAAGTGGTACGCTGTTTACCGACTATGGAATAAAAAGCGGCGCCAAGCGGGTTTCCGGCCCCCGCTGCGGCGGGCTGCAGCCGTCGTTTGCCGCAGCCGGCGCTGCGGGACTTGAAGTGACCATCAACGGCACAGAAACAAATTTTGATGAAACAACGGTTGTTTCATTTGACTGCGCGGAAATACAACTCATAGCAGCCGATGTACTGTCCTCCACCAAGATTGTTGCATCCATTAACATTTCCGAGAATGCCACAGACACTGTCTGTGCCGTCATTGTTACTACCGGCAATGAAAAAATACAGTGCAGTCTTCAAGTACGTGGTGTTGGTGACCCGGAGCGGGTCGCATGGGAATTCCCGACTGGTAATACCGTTTTATCATCCCCAGCAATAGATAACGGGTATGTCTATTTTGGCAGCGCGGATAAAAAAGTCTACTGCTTGAGCGAACAGGACGGCAGCAAGGTCTGGGAATTTGCGACCGGCAACGCCGTGTTTTCATGTCCGGCAGTGTCTGACGGGCGTGTATTTGTCGGAAGCAATGACAGCAAGGTGTACTGTCTGGATGCGCAGAGCGGCAGTAAAGTATGGGAATTTGAAACCGGGGACCCGGTACAATCCTCCCCTGCCCTCGCAAACGGCTACGTCTACATCGGAAGCTACGATAACAAGGTCTATTGCCTCAATGCTCAGGATGGCAGCAAGATATGGGAATTTGAAACTGCCAATGATGTGTACTCCACCCCGGCAGTCCTGAACGGCTATGTATACGTGGGCGGTGTTGATTACAAGATGTACTGTCTTGATGCCAAAACCGGGAGCACGGTGTGGACTTTTGCGACTGATGGCGACATACCACCATCACCCGCAATATATAAGGACAAAATTTACTTCGGCAGCAAGGACAGCTACTTTTACTGCCTTGATGCTAAAACCGGGAACAAGCGGTGGGATTTCAAGACAGGGGATATTGTTTTTTCTTCTCCCGCCATTACGACCAGGGGCTTTGTCTATTTCGCAAGCCTCGATAACAAGGTGTATTGCCTTGATGCGGAAACAGGCGCCAAGGCATGGGAGTTTACGACTTCCGGGCCGGTCCAGTCTTCTCCCGCGGCAACCAGTGATTACGTCTATATAGGCAGCAACGACAGTAATGTTTATTGTCTTGACGCCAAATACGGCACCAAGGTCTGGAACTTCAAGACCGGCGACTCGGTCTATTCCTCTCCGGCAGTTGCAGATGGCCGCGTGTATGTGGGCAGCTTTGATTATAAACTGTACTGCCTGAAGGCACCCGATGAGGAGCAGGAGTCCTGGCCCATGTTCCGCAGGAATAACGTCCGCACCGGTTCCCCTGAAGAGCAATCATGCCTTGCCGCCTCCCTTCTGGGGTCCTCGGACCAACGGCTTGCCGCAGCCCGGCGTTTCCGCGACGAAGTGCTTGCGGGTTCCGCCGTGGGAAGAAGCGTGATAACCGCTTATTATGAATATGGTAAACAGTGCATTCCGTTCTGCGAACAGCACCCGGTGGCGGGAAATGCTTTCAGGGCCATCCTGGTGGCAATACTTCCAGCGCTTGAGCTGGCAATGCAGTAAAATATCCATTTTATTCATTCGGGGGCTGCTGTATCCGCAGCAGCCCCCTTTCTTTCCTGGTTCTTGAGAACCGGCACGTGCGCTGCGCAGTAAATATAAAGGCACCGTTTTAAAAACCCTCTATTAATAAATGCCCCGTTTCATGATATAACCAACCATGGTTTCATGAACAGTTCTGTGTATAACAATAATTGCGAACTCAGGTAAACGCATCCCATGCTTAAACGCTGCGCACACTGTGTCATGCCGGAAACAGAGGGCCATATTGCTCTTGATGATAACGGGACATGCAGCATCTGCAACAAGCACCTGAACCACCAGCAGCCCGGTTCCGCGCCTGTTCATGGGGGTTTCGCCGAATTGAGGGAAAAGGTTCAGGAAATACCATTCATCGAGGGCAGCGTCTATAATGCGCTTGTTGCACTTTCCGGCGGCAAGGACAGCACCATGGCCTTGTACGTAACGGTTAAAGAGCTTCAGCTGCGGCCGCTTGCTGTTTTTATCGATAACGGCTTCTGCACTGAGGCGATGTACAGCAATGTGCGCAATGCCGCGGAGAAGCTTGGCGTTGACCTTCTTATCTGCGCTCCGCAGCTTATTAAAAGGCTTTTCAAACATCTGCTGCTGAGCAAAAGCCGGGTCTATTACTGCCGTATATGCAACGCCCTTATTGATTACTACCTGCGCGCCATAGCCCTGCAGCATGGCATTCCGCTGCTCATAACCGGGCTTACCAAGGGTCAGGAGTTCTTAAAAGGAACCGAGCTGTTCTGGATTTACCGCACGTCAGACGCTAATCTGCTGCGCTCGATTGCGGGTCGGCCCGAATTCGCGCTGGTTGCCGATATGTTCGCAAGCCTTGCGCTCTATTTTCACCGTCATTTCGGCTCTGTCACGCAGGTCGCGCCTTTTCATTATCTTGATTACGAAGAGCACGAAATTCTCCGGGTCCTCACCGGAGAGCTGGGTTACACGCTTCCCAAAGTCAGCTGGCCGCAGGGCTCGACAAACTGCCTGTTCAACTTCGTTTGCCAGTCGCTTACCGTCGATTACTTTGGCTATTCCCAGCACGAGGCGGAAATCAGCGCCCTGGTGAGAAACGGGGAGATGACACGCGAGCGTGCGCTCGAAATTATTGAAACGCCTATCAGCGAATCCCAGATCGATCTGGCGCTGGCAAAACTGAATTTAACACACAAAGACATCTTTTGATTTTATAACTTTTTCATTGCATGAGTGTAAACTCCAGCGGGAGTCCAGTAATTTCAATTTTTATCAGCCACTGAATGGCACAGATTGTCACAGAAGATAAAAACTGTGTTATTCTGCCGTTCGGCCCCGAGCCTTTCGGCAACGAGCTCCCTTCGGGTCTGAGCCTCAGGGTCGAAGACAAAACCGAGTTGCTCACAGCCGAGGGGTGTTTTCTGTGGCTAAACAATAAAGTTTTTCTCCGCACATGAATACAAACAATACATTCAGCTGCTGTGTTATTGGTGAAACCACACTCCTGGTGCAGTGCGGCGAAAAGTTGCTGCAGCGCGGCCACACCATTCACGGCGTTATTTCACCCAATCCCGACGTTATCAAGTGGGCTGCTGATAACGGCATATCACATTTGAGCCGGTATGATGATCTCGCCGCCTTTCTGCAGCAGCAGCCTTTTGACTACCTGTTCAGCATTGTCAATAATGCCGTCCTGCCGGAAAGCATACTTCGCCTGCCGCGCAAGCTGGCCATAAATTTCCACGACGCGCCCCTGCCCCGGTATGGCGGGCTGCACGCGACCTCATGGGCGCTCATAAACCGGGAGCGCACGCACGGCATCACCTGGCATGTCATGGCGCCCCGAATTGATGCCGGCGGCATTCTCAAGCAAAAAATGGTGTTGATCGCGGATACTGACACCGCGCTGAGCCTGAACATAAAATGCTACCAGGCCTCTGCTGACGCGTTCGCCGAGCTTATAGAGGAACTGTCATCAGGCACCGCGGTCGAGACCGGGCAGAATCCTGCTGAACGGACTTATTACCCGCGCTACCAGCGCCCCGTTGCCGCCTGTTCCATCAATTGGGACGCGCCCGCTGAAGAGATTGATGCGCTGGTGCGGGCACTTGATTTCGGCCCCTATGCCAACCCCCTGGGTGTTCCCAAAACCCTGCTGGCCGGCACGTGTTTTATCGTGACTAAAGTTCACCTGCTCGGGTCCTCTTCCACTGCAGCATCCGGGACGGTGATGGCAGCAGACAGCCAGGGCATTATCGTTGCCACGCAGACCCGCGACATCAGGATAACCGCAGCAGCAGGCATCGATGGCGAGAGCCTGTCGATGCAGCAGCTTATCGATAACTTCGGCATTAAACGCGGCCATTGTTTTGCTGCCCCGGAGCCCCATACAGCTGAGCTCCTGACCCGAATCTATAAAGAAACCAGCCGGCATGAATCATACTGGCGCGGCGAGCTTTTTCGCCAGCAGCCGCTGTCCCTTCCCGACATGAGCCTTGAGGGAGCGCAGCGGGAAAACAACCGGTCACGCTGTTTTGCCGTTGAGATGCCGGAAGAGGTGTTTGCAGCCGGTTCCGTAACTGAGCGCAGACATTATGTGAGCGCTTTGTTCGCCGCTTTTCTTGCGCGCCACACGGGGGTCTCTGATTTTTGTGTCGGCTGCACGTTTGCCGCTCTCACCGAAGAGCTTGACGGCTGTGCGGGATTATTTGCTACAACACTGCCCCTGCATCTCACCGCAGATTTAAAAAAGCCAGCAGCGCAGCAGCTCTTTCTGCTCGCGCAGCAGATTCAATCTCTTGAAAAACACAAAACCTACAGCCGTGATCTCGCGCTGCGCTGCCCGGAGCTGCGCTCAGCTGCCCTGCCCCGCTATCCCATCATCATGCAGCAGGTTGAATCACTTGATGACTATACCGTAGTTAAGGATATTGCTCTGGCGCTCATTGTTGCGCAGGATGGGAAAAGCTGCCGAATCGTATTTGCCGCAGGCCTTGTTGATGAGCAGTACGCTTTCAGCCTGAAAAACCAGTTCAGCGCTTTTTTGAAAGCCGTTGCCGCTGCTCCCGGTGAACAACTGTCCCGGCTGCCGCTGGTTTCAGCAGAAGAAAAAACAACCATTATTGAATGCTGGAACGATACGCGCAGAGACTTTAACACGGATATCTGCATGCACGAGCTTTTTGAACAGCAGGTCCTGCGCCAGCCCGATGCCGTGGCCACCATCTTTGAGGGCACTGAAGTAACCTATGCTGATCTGAATACGCGAGCAAACCGGGTTGCCCGCCATCTGCGCAAGCAGGGCGTGACTCCGGGGATGCTGGTTGGGGTATGCCTTGACCGCTGTCACGATATGATCGCGGGGCTGCTTGGCATACTGAAAGCTGGCTGCGCGTATGTTCCCCTTGAGCCCGCAATGCCCGCAGAGCGCATCGCGGTGGTTGTAGAGCGGGCCGGGATTGCCGCAATACTCACCCAGCAGCGATATGCCGCTATGACACGCCATCCCGGGGTCACGGCCATTGTTCTGGATCAGGATGGAGGGCGCCTGCTGCTTAGTGAAGGCGGGGGAAATCCGCCCTCTACCGCGAAACCTGATGATCTGGCCTATGTCATCTACACCTCCGGCAGCACCGGCAGCCCCAAGGGAGTTGCCGTGTCGCACCGTCCGGCAATAAATCTTTTTGAGTGGGTCTATCGAACGTGCAATTTCACCCCGCAGGACTGCGTGCTGTTTATTACCTCGCTGGGATTCGATTTGTCCGTGTTTGATATTTTCGGTATGCTCGGCTGCGGCGGTAAAATATACATCGTGGAGGACCACAAGCGCCGGGACACGAAGTATCTTGCCCGGACTCTCGGTGAGGAACGAATAACGTTCTGGGATTCAGCGCCGGCAGCGCTTCAGCTGCTGCTTCCGTCTCTCAAGGCGCTTCCGCAGCCATTAAAAAATAGTGCCTTGCGCCAGGTATTTCTGAGCGGGGACTGGATACCCGTAACGCTGCCTGATGAAATCAGGGCTGTTTTCCCGGGTGCCCGCATTATGAGTCTTGGCGGCGCAACCGAAGCCACGGTCTGGTCCAATTATTTTCCGGTTAATCGTGTAGAACCCCACTGGCGCAGCATTCCCTATGGCAGACCAATCCAGAATTGTCGCTATTACATCCTGGATGAGCATCAAGCCGTGTGCCCGCCCGGTGTTACCGGGGATTTATATATAGCCGGCGAATGCCTGAGCCAGGGCTACCTCAATGAGTCTGAGCTCACTGACCGGAGCTATGTACCTGATCCATTCAGCGATCAAAAGGGCGAGCGCATGTACCGCACCGGAGATCTGGCGCGCTATTTCCCGGACGGCGCCATCGAATTCCTGGGTCGCAGCGATTTTCAGGTAAAGGTCCGCGGCTACCGGATCGAGCTGGGCGAGATCGAGCAGGTGCTGAGAAGGCATGAATTGATAAGGGAAGCGGTCGTAACCGTGCAGAAGGACCCTGGCGGCGACCAGAAGCTGGTAGCTTATCTCATATCTGCTAACGGCGCTTTGCCCGCGCCGCGTGAGCTGCGCTCTTATGCAGCGCGCTATTTGCCCGACTACATGGTGCCGAATTTGTTTGCCCGGCTGGAAAACTTCCCTTTGAGCCCCAACGGCAAGGTTGACCGTAAACAGCTTCCGTGGCCGGTGCGGCAGCCTGCAACAGAGCAGAAAGCGGCACCTCCGGTCCCTTCTTCCCCTGACCGTGAAAGCCTGACCGCGCTGCTGACCAACTATTTTAAGGAAGTTCTTGCTATCGCGGCGATCTCTCCGGATGATGACTTTTTTGACCTCGGGGTCACATCCCTCAATCTTATTCAGATTGCGGAAAAGCTTCAGCATGGTTTGCAAATCGATATTTCCGTTGAAGTGTTCCTTGATAATCCGTCCATACGCGCTGTTGCCGCCCATATTCTGAAAAACGCTTCTGCTGATTTTCAGTTTAGCGGCGCTTTGCAGACACTGCCGTCAGCAGCCGCAGGCCTCGCGCAAGTCACCTGCATGCAACACGTCCCGGCAGGCACGGACACAGGGCTTGCTGTCGCAGCCATCTCCGCGCCGTGCCGGGAAAATAATAACAGCCTTATCAGAAAACTATCCGGGCATTTCACCGCCATACTTGGCATTTCAGACCTCTCACCTGACGACGATATCTTTGACCTTGGCGTTACCTCGCTCAATTTGATACAGATCGCGGAGCGGCTCCAGCAGCAGAACAGCATTGCCGTACCCGTTGAAGTGTTTCTTGATCATGCCACCATCCGCGACATTGCAGCTTATATCGAATCCACTGCTGCCGCTTCCGCGGTAACCATCGAAAAACCAGTCGACCTGCATGCTGCGGTAACCAGAACACACGAGGCATTGGCAGCAAGGCCGTCCCCGGCTCTGCAGGAGATGGCCGGCGTTCATGATGCCATCGAGCTTGATCTTGTCAGCTTTTCTGATGAGGCATATCTGTGCCGCTCATGCAGCCGCTCCTTCAGCAGTTCTCCCGTACCGCTGCGCACCTTCTCCCAGTTTCTGGGTCTGTTAAAGCAGGAAAAAGTCCAGGGCCAGGAGAAATATCTCTATCCATCAGCCGGCGGGCTCAATGCCGTGCAGACTTATCTGTATATACGAAAAAACCGCGTTGAGGGATTAGACGAGGGCATGTACTATTACCACCCGGCGCGGCACGCGCTCATCCTTGTTGCTGCCGGCCGGTCCCTTGATCCGGAGCTGGCGCATCCGGCAAACCGCGAGATGCTGGACAAAGCAGGCTTCTGTATATTTTTCATTGCCCAGCTTGCAGCCATAGCGCCGGTGTACAGCAGCTTAAGCACTGCCCTGGCAACACTTGATGCTGGGTACATGGGACAGCTGCTCATGGGCAGGCAGCAGCGCTATGCTATCGGGCTCTGCCCGGTCGCTGGTATAAATTCTGAAAAAGTTCGCGACCTGTTCAAACTGGAAGACAGCCATTTATTTGTTCACTGTCTGGTTGGTGGCTTTGTTAACGGCGCGGCTGCTGCCGCTGACAAGCAGGCAGATACCATTGCCGGATATATCAGCCGCACCGGCAGGAAACTTACCGGGTGCTATGCCGGAACAGCGCCGGAGCGGACCAGCCTTGAAGCGGTTGCCGCCGCGCGGCTTGGCGCGCTGAACGCGCTCACGGACAATGAACATGAGGATCTGCACCGGCGACAGCTGCATTTGCGGCGCTTTGAGCAGGAACAGACCCCCGGCTCCCTGCCGCTGGTAACCTACATGCATAATGAATATCTGCTGCGCTCCACCCGGCGCAGCTTCAGCCAGCAGCCTGTTGCATTCAACACGTTCTCGGGTTTCATGGCGCTGCTCAAGCGGGAAACAGTTTCCGGACAGGCAAAGTATCTGTATCCGTCAGCCGGCGGGATATATGCTGTCCAGACCTATCTTCATATAAAACAGGGGGCTGTTGAGCATGTGCCGGAGGGCATCTATCATTATCATCCGGATATCCACGTCATGTCCCGGATATGCGCGCGGCCCGCGGCTGATATAAAAAGCGCCCATCTGCCGGGCAACCGCTCCTATTACGCGGAGGCGGGGTTCAGCATCTTCCTCATCGCACGGTTGAGCGCGCTGCAGCCAATGTACGATGGCGAGTCGCTCTATCTTGCCATGCTGGAGTCAGGCTATATCGGCCAGGTGCTGATGGAGCGCCAGGCTGAATTCAATATGGGCGTGTGCCCGATCGGCGCGATGCGCTTTGATCTGATACGTCCTGATTTCAGGCTTGAAGGCGGGGATCGGCTCGTGCACAGCTTTTTGTGCGGCCCGGTTGAACGCACGGTCTCTCTGGCCGGGCACGAGTGTCTCAAAATCCTCTAACAGACGACCGGGTTTAGCATGAGCAATGCGCTAACAGACTGGATACCGGCCCGCAGGGTGCCGCCCCTGGCAGATAACGCGCTGCACATCTGCTGCGCGCTGGCCAGTGAGCACGGGCAGGCGCTCCCGCGCTACACGCGATACCTTTCTGCCGATGAACTGCAGCGCGCCCGGAGACTGCGCCGGCCGGAACACGGGGAGCGATTTATAATCAGCAGGGGCCTGCTGCGCGCATTACTGGGCAGCTATCTTGACTGCAGACCGGAAGCGGTTCAGATTGCACTCAGCCCGCAGGGGAAACCCTGTCTGCCCGCACCCTTTTCCTCCGCGCAACTGCATTTCAACCTCTCACACTCCCGCGACGCTATTCTCTTTGCCATGCGGCTGAAAGAACCTGTCGGCGTTGATGTAGAATACCTGTGCGACAGCCTTGACTTTGTGTCCCTTGCCGGACGCTTTTTCAGCGAACCGGAACATCGCGACATCAGTTCTCTCGCGGGGCTTGAACAGAAAAAAGCCTTTTACACGCACTGGACCAGAAAAGAGGCCTACCTTAAGGCAACCGGGAAAGGACTTTCAGGATTACAGGAGACGGCAGCGCTGGAGCGTGGAATACCCTCCAACTGGTCAATTATTGATCTTATTATCCCTGCTCCCTCCTATGCGGCGGCGGTCGCATTTGCGGGAGGCCCGGCGAAGATTGAGGCACTGCTGCTGAGACCTGACAACACCGGCATGTGAGCAGCAGCCGACCGGCACGGTTACGCAAAATACTTTTCAGGATTGGCCGCGATCTCCTCCAGCGACATGCCGAAGTGGTAGGAATCAATGCCGTTTATTATCCGGTGGTCGGTGGTAACATGCAGGTCAATAATCTCTTTGCTGACCAGGATGCCGTTGTCAAGCACAGGCTTTTTGAAAGGGCCGCTGACATGAATGCGCGGTGTGAGATTCATGGTCGGGATGACATCCTTAACCATGGTGAAGTTTGCCTGCGTGGCATAGGTGTGGATTGAAACAATTATGTTGGAAATCAGGTCCCGTTCATAGACGGCCTTGAAGGCGCGCCTCTGCCCGACAAGCCGGTACAGGCAGTAGCGGTAGCTGAGCCTGGTCACTAAATCAATTAGGGGATGCAGCGGCGTAGAAAATTCCGCTTTTGCCTGTGCGATTGCCGAAAACAGCTCCTGCTGAATGTCACTCAGAGACTTCTGCTGCGGATTTTTCAGGATAATGTTGGTAACGACCTCCTGTTCGGGAATGTAAACCAGGTTGGCGACGTGAATATCCTCAAGCTGGTAGAGGCTGCCGCCGAGCACGATTTGGTTGAAGCGCGGGTTCTCCTCAATCGCGTGCGCGATAAGCTTGATGAGAACCGGGGTCAGGGTTATGTGCCGCCTGTTTGCCGAGCCGATAGCTTTTGCCCGCTGCCTGCAGGGTTCAATATCTATTTGATAGTTCAGGGAGGCATAGGGGTCTGCGGCGCGGGCAAGCACGTCCAGGATTTCGCTCCTGAACGGCCCGATTTCTTTTCGTGAGAGCCTTCTCATTTTGAGACGGCTTACCGGTTTCTTTATGAAGGTGTGCATCCGGCTCCCCATGCTGTTTTATTGCTGTGACATGTTGCAGTTCGCGTCAGCAGCTGCTATTGGAAGTAATGTATAATCTCCTCAATAATTTGTCAATTATTCAAAATTTCCCGGCCCCTATTGCATTGATTACCGCAACCGCACCATAGGAAATTCCCCGATGCGGTAATTAGCAATTTTCCTATTGCAAACCGTTACGGCATTTACTAAAATTCAGGCAAAATCATCCCCATTACTAACCACAACAAAGGAGGCTCGCCATGAAACATCAGTCCTGCAACCATCGATTTCTGAAAAACCTTTTTTTATCCTGCACTGCTTTTCTCTTGATGATCACCCTGTGTGCAACCGCCCCGCTGGCAGCGGTAACCGGCTCAATCACTTTTCAGTCAAACCTTGGCGGATCAGCGCGCTATGCCCTGCAATCAGAAAACCTTCTCTATACTTTGATGGGCAGCAAGCTCTATATATCGGATATAGCGGATATTAAGAATCCCGTTGAAATCGGAAGTGTTTCGATACCGGGCATCGGCCGCAGGCTTGAGAAAAAGGACAACATCCTTTACATAGCATGTACCGCAGGCGGCCTGGCAACGGTTGATGTTTCCAACCCGGCACAGCCGAAACAGCTTGACGTTATGTTTTTTGACAGCGCCGGAAAAGCCGGCGAGGTGTTTGATGTGACGCTGTACGGCGATTATGCGTACGTTGCCGACTACCGCACCGGTCTTTATATCGTTGATATTAAAGACCCCTCCAATCTTATACTCGTATCTTCCTTCACGGACTTTGAAAATCAGGACGACCCCTATCCCTATGATCTGTTTATCAGCGGCACGTATCTTTATCTAAGCTGCGAGCATGATGGTCTCTATATTTTCGATATCACCAATCCCCTGCAAATTTCCGTTCAATCACATTTCAGGGGACCGGAAAACGTCGGCAACCAGTTTTTCCAGTCATATCGCGAGGGTAATATTTTATATATCGCCGGCGGGGTTGCGGGTTTGGTAATTGTAGATGTCACAGACATTAAAAATCCCGTATATATCAATAATATAGACAGTCAGTACGGCGGCGTCCTGAGTACTGCCAAGGTAGGTAACTTTGTCTATTTGTGCACCGAGTTTACAGATTTCTATAAGATTGACGTGTCTGATTTCCAGAACCTCAAGCAGGTTGAATCTTTTCCGTTGGACGGCAACCACAGCCTCGGTCTCTCCAATGAAGGCAACTATGTGTTTCTGGCAAACTCCAATTACGGCATCAGGATATTTGATGTCTCCGGGCCAGTCATTTCCCAGGCAGGGGCGCTTATTTCTTTAGGCAGGGTGATTGACTGCCAGGGCAATGGTACATACGCATACGTTGCGGCAGGGAAAAACGGCATGCAGATTTATGACGTCAGCAATCCCCCAAAACCGGCACTGGTATCAAAAACAGTACTTGCCGGATACGCCAACGGGCTTTTTGTGCAAGACGACCTGGTGTATGTGGCAGAACTGCTGGCAGAGGGGCAGTCATCAGGTGGTTTTCTTGAAATCGTTGATGCTTCCAGCCCCACGGCGCCTGCCGTTCTCGGCAAAATTGATCTCGAGGGTGAACCGTTTGATGTTATCGTGGCTGGTAATCGCGCGTACGTCGTCTGCCAAACCAAGGGGGTTGCCGTGGTTGACGTGTCCAACCCGTCCGCCCCGGCTTTGCTGTCAAATTTTGATACCCATGGCGTAAGTTATCAGTCTGCCCTGCTGTGGGACCGTTTCCTGGCGGTTGCAGACGGCCTCCAGGCTTTTACCCTGCTTGATGCCCAAGAACCCTCTTTTATCCAGAGAGTAGCCGGCGGCTATGACATCGGTAATGTGCAGGACTGCGCGTTGTGGGACACCAGCCTGTTCCTTCCTGCTGGTGCTAACGGCGTGTTCTTGTCTGATATAGCCATCCCCTATGCCCCCACTGCCCCGCCAGTACAAGTTATTTCTGCCGAAACATCCCGCGGGCTTAACGGCGCCATCAAGGTTGTTACGGCCTTTGACAGCTATCTGCTCGCAACTGACACCGCGGCAGGCCTCCGGTTATTTGACATAGCTGACCCTGGCCAACCTGCTGAACTTGACATTGAGCCGTACATGGTGGGCGACCCCATAAAAGTGACCTGCAATCAGCCGCAGGGACTTGCCTATGTTTCATCACAGATTGCAGGTCTCTATATTTACAAGGTAGAGGTGACTTCAGGCCCCGGCATTGATCTTGATGGTCGCTGGATCGGCTCCATTGTTTCCAGCACCGGCACCGCCGGCATTGCCGCAGAAATTGACCAGGCTCACTCTGATGTATCAGGAACTGCCGCTCTGTTCACGCCGTTTGCAATTAGCGGGACGTTTAAAGGGACTATTGAAAACAACGGTCTTGCGGGAACCATAACCTATGGGGGAAAAACCGCATCATACACCCTTACGTATAACAGTTCGACCAAAAGTTTAACGGGTAATTTAACCGGCGATATCCAGGGCACCATTGAGATGAATTATGCCGGCATGCGCAGCGATATGAATATGGACTCTGTCCTGACAGCTCTTAATAACACGGTGACAGACCAGATGGCGCAGGCATCCGGGTTAGATAAGATGATGCTCTCCATCACCAACAACCTGTTGAATAACGCCCTGAACCAGCCGACCATGAGCAGCACGCTTTCCACAGTAAGCTTTGCCGAGCTTGTGCTCGGCTTGATGGTACCTGACGGCATCACCGCCGCGGCAAACTATTTCGTGTATCCTGCCGCAGATTGGAATGCCAGTGTCGAGCGTGTCGAAGCGGCCTCCGATGTTGATGATATATGCGCTGACCAGAAGGAAAAGCTTTCAAAGGAGCTTGACAGCGGCAACAGGATTTTTGAACAGGGGGTTGAGCAGGGCGAACAGGGGAAGCAGGCGCGCGCAATCCGCATATTCGGTCGCGCTGTGCGTAATTATGAAAGCGTTGCAGCCCTGTATCAGCAGCTGAAACCCTCTTGTCCGGAATATGGTATTGCGGATTTTGACGGCTATTACGAGGGCACCATAGATTTCGGATTCATAACCGCCGCTTTGCACATGTGCGTTGACGAGGCTGACAACGGGTCCGTGACCGGCGGGGCCTATATTGCCATTGAGGCAACCGGGGAATTCATGACCGGGAATCTGGTTGACGGTAAAAATTCAGCCGATGCCGGCTATAGTGTTGTCACCGGCACCATCGAAGTTAAAGTGGGCGATATTACCGCTCATATTGTTATTACCGGTTTCACGTACAATCCGTCGAGCGGGCAATGGGAAGGCCAGGTTGAGGTTCAGGAACAGAAAGTTACCGGCAATGTCACCCTTAAATTTACTGCTGCTGAGTGTCCGCCGGGCTGGAATGAAAAAGCAAAATAGATAACTGCTGTACTGCAGTTAAAAAAGGCCCTGCGATACTTTCGCAGGGCCTTTTACGTTCCGGCCTGCGGTTTATTAAACAAAGGAGCCAATTGCAAAAGTCTAATTTATTGAGATTGCTTCGTCGCTACGCTCCTCGTAATGACCGCAAAGACGCCATTTGTCATTGCGAGCGAAGCGCGGCAATCCCATTCTTGAATACTTTTGCAATTACCTCGAGTGTAAAGTAACATAAAATAGAAAATATTTTTTCAAATCTCTTCTGACCGTTATGAAATAAAATTGCCAGTTTCCTTTAAAATTGGCATCTCATTATCAAGCCATTCTTTAAAGTAAACTTGAATAATTTTAGTTCAACCAGTAAAACTCGATGAATGCTTTTTATTGACCTCATATTTTTGTAACTCCTTTCATGGGTTCAAAGCTGTAAATATTATTTAAATTCATTATTGTCGGCTTTCGTTCCTCAAGCCGACCTACGGGTTCCGTTTTGCATTTCCGGTCTTTTCTCTTGTTTGACAGTACGAATGTTTTCATGATATATTTAAAATATTGATTATTAAATTCATTCCCCGTTTAATGATCCCGTAACTTTAACCATAAGAGACAACTATGTTAAAACCTCTTGAATTACCAAAAGTTGACTTTATCACCGCGCCTGATGGCAAAACCAGGGCTGTTGTGCTGAGCCTCGCGGACTGGAAGAGAATAAGTGAAACCTTGAAAATAATATCCAGCAAGGAATTAACAAAATCCATCAATCGGGCAAAACAGCAGCTCCGCAAAGGGACAAAGCTATTAACCTTTGATGAGGTATTTAAAAATCTATAAGCCATATTTTACCCCAGAATTTCTTAAGCAGGCCCAAAAGCACAGACACCTCAAGAAGTTACTCGCAAAAAAGATAAAACTCATAACTCAAGAGCCATATACACACTGTAAAAGCGAACTGCTTGTTGGTGAACTCAAAGGGCTGCGTTCGGCAAGAATCACAAAATCCTTCCGCATAATTTTTGCGGTCTGCGAAGAATGCCGCGCCAGGAAATTCCAGAAGCTTGTTGGCTGTTCATCAGATGTTTGCAAAGAGATGGCATTAAAAACCATTGTTTTCCTCACCTTTGGCCCCCATGATGAAGCATATTCATAAGATTGCAATTTTGGTTCATCGTTACAGATTCCCATCATGGTAGGTCGGATAGAGCGATAGCGAAATCCGACACAATCATTCCATCATTCGCTCCCCACAGCTGCATCAAATTGCATTTCCCCTTGGCTTCCCCAACCGAATTCGCACAGGCCTTTTTCAATGAACCGGTGAATGCTCGAATACGGCCATTGTCGGGGCGATGGCGCCAATCCGTGTTTAACCGGATTGTAATGAATATATTAATTTATAAAATAATTTTTATTAGTGTTTGTTTATTATTTTGGGATATTATTTTTTTATTGCTTAAATTCTTTATCATTTTTTACCAGTAAAAAATGATGGGTGTCTTGTGCCGTGAGATGTTTTGCCACCCATTATTCCAACCGTCTCACTAAAAAAGGTCCTGCGAGAGTATCGCAGGACCTTTTATTTTATCTGTTATCGTTATTATTATTAATACATATCACCCATTCCGCCCGGAGGCATCTGCGGCATCAGGCTTTCCTTCTTCGGCTTCTCTGCGATCATCGCCTCGGTCGTTATCAGTAGTGATGCCAAGATTGGAAAAGATGACCGACTTATATTAGTACACAAAAATTAACTTAGCCTGATGCTTAGTAATTAAAATTTAAATTTGCCCCTTTTTTCTGCGCAGCCCCAAAACAGTCTTGACATAAGATACATTGTAGCTACAATGTAAACATATGGCAAAAATACAGTTTCAGTGGAATAATAATAAGGCGGTAGAAAATCTCAAAAAACACGGCGTTTCTTTTAAGGAAGCTGAAACTGTGTTTTATGACGAAAATGCCGTGGAGTTTTATGATGACAAGCATTCGGAATGGGAAGACAGATTTCTGTTGCTCGGGGTGAGTGCGAACTTACGACTGCTTCTCATTTGCCATTGTTTTAGAGAGAATGATGCAGTTATAAGAATAATTTCTGCCCGAAAGGCTACTGCACAAGAAGCAAAATATTATAAAAGGTGAGTTATGAAAGAAGAATATGATCTTTCCAAAATGAAAACGCGCCCAAACCCCTACGCAAAGAGGCTCAAAAAACAGGTCACATTGCGGATTGGGCAGGATGTCATTGATTATTTCAAGGGGTTATCGGAAAAAACAGGTGTTCCCTATCAGAGCCTGATTAACCTGTACCTGCGTGATTGTGCCGCATCTCATCGCGAATTAAAACTCAACTGGACACCTAAAGCGTCCTCATAACCGCCGAAAAAAGCGAAGCAGATTGAATCTGGAACTCAGGAACTCATAAAGGTAGAAACAATATTTTCCTGATTTCTTGAGTTCCAGATAAATAAACGTGCTTTTATTCTTCTGTCCGGACAACCCCTGCCCATGTCTTGGGGCAGATTTCTTATTGACATACAGCCAACCCCTGCCTATACTTTTCTCATCTAAACAGATGTTCTGCTTACAATTATTTTGGGGGTTAGCATGCCGGTTATTTCGATGTTTTATGGTGTCATTGTTTTAATGTATTTTATGGATAAGAAAAAACATAAATTGCCTCATATCCATGTTCAGTACCAGGACAATGAGGCCGTTATCTCGATACCTGAGGGAAAACTGCTTGAAGGCTCTCTCCCAAAGAGTAAAATAAAACTTGTGCATGCGTGGATAGAAATTCACCAGGATGAGCTCATGGCAGACTGGAAGCTGGCAATTCAAGGCGAGCCTGTATTCAAGATTGATCCTTTAAAATAGGGAGCACATACCTATGAATCCAAGAATCAAAGGCGTGAAACCAATGGATGATTATAAGCTTCGGCTTACATTTACCAATGGGCAAATTAGAATTTTTGATGTGAAACCGTATTTATCTCAAGGAGTTTTCAGGGAATTGAGGGATATTGTTATTTTTCAGTCAGTCAAACCAGTGCTTGGGAGTATTCAGTGGCAAAATGGGCAGGATTTTTGCCCTGATACGTTATATCTTGAAAGCAAGCCATTGAAAAAGCTTCAGCAAAGAACAGTAAAGGGAAGACAACGGGGTGTGCATGCTCAAAGTTTCTCCACATAACCCGCACACATCTTATTCAACTAATTCAACGTCTCGTAATATACCCCGTATTTTCCTTTTCACGTTCCACTTTTCACTTTTACCATTATCACCAATCCCGATCCCTTAAATCAACATTGTGTCTCACACGCTACCCCGGAACATCCCCCACACCCTGGATCAGTATCACACACATCTCCTATACCGTCCGTGTCCGCATCAAGTTGCTGGGAATTACAATTAGCCGGACAGTTGTCGCAGACATCACCATCGCCATCGCTGTCCGCATCTTCCTGGTTATTGAGGCACTTACCATTTACAGAGCAGCCTATAACGCAATCTGCATCAGTGGTGCAGTTACCTCCGGGTTTATCTGAAGTTGATGAGCAGGTGCCGAGATTTGGGCCGTTGGGTTTGTTGGGGCAGTTGTCGGTCGCATCAGGAATGCCGTCATTGTCCGTGTCCACTGCAATTGTTGTTGTGGTGGTTACGGGACTGCCGGAGACTATTTTCGAAGTCCTATTACCTGCCGAGTCGTATGCATAGACAATTACCGCTCCATTAGACCTTTCCTCCCGTACAATGCGGTTGAGAGAGTCGTAGGTATAGTTGATGGTCTCAGTTAAACTGTAGGCTGGGTTGAACATTGTAAAACCCAGCAAGACCGCTATTATCACCCTGTATTTTATCTGCATGGTTTTCTCCCTGAAAGATTTTATATTATTGCCACCTGCACGTTGGGTTAATAAACCAACCTACATCCTTTAGTCTCTTAAGACTGAATTTCTTGCAAATATGGAAAGAAAATTAAAAATCTGGAACTCAAGAAATCAGGAGAATTTTTTTTACCTTTGTGAGTTCCTGAGTTTCAGATGAAATCTTTTTCATGTCTTTTTCAGTTTTATCTTTTACTTTTGGTTCCGGCTTGTCCGGATTAGGGGTACATATCCTTTCCCTTGTTTGACAATAAGAATGTTTTCATGATATATGGTTAACATAACCGTGTAATGGGCATATATACTTTAACCAAAAGAGACAACTATGTTAAAACCTCTTGAATTACCAAAAATCGAGTTTATCACCGCATCTGACGGCAAACCCAAGTCTGTTGTATTGAGCCTGGCGGACTGGAAGAGGATAACTGAAACCTTGAAGATAATATCCAGCAAGGGATTAATAAAATCCATCAGGCGAGCCAAACAGCAGCGCCGCAATGGGACAAAACTATTATCTTTTGATGAGGTATTTAAAAATCTATAAGCCATATTTCACTCCCGAATTTCTGAAACAGGCCCAAAAGCACAGACACCTCAAGAAGTTACTCGCTAAAAAGATAAAGCTGTTAACGCAAGAGCCATATACAAACTGCAAAAGCGAACTGCTTGTTGGTGAACTCAAGGGTTTGCGTTCCGCAAGAATCACAAAATCATTCAGAGTAATTTTTGCGGTTTGCGAAGAATGCCGCGCCAGGAAATTCCAGAAGCTTGTTGGCTGTTCACCGGTTGCTTGCAAAGAGTCAAAATTAAAAACAGTTGTTTTCCTCACCTTCGGACCCCATGATGAAGCATATTCATAAAATTGCAATTTTGGTTTATCGTTACAGATTCCCATCATTGTAGGTCGGATAGAGCGCAGCGAAATCCGACACAATTTTCATTATTCACTCCCCACGGCTACATCAAATTGCATTTCCGTTTGGGTTCCCCAACAAGGTTCGCATAAACCGTTTTCAATAAACCGGTGAATGCTTGAATGGGGCCATTCCCGTGGCGCTTGCACCAACCCGTGTTTCACCGGGTTATAATGGATATAATCGCAATGCGCATTGAAATCCCGTTCATCCCGTATCCGGTGCTCCCAAAATCGCCGCTGCCAGATTGCCTGTTCCTTCTTTTTCTGCCGTGATGCAGACGGTGCAATTGCGCCCGCATCATTACATTCGCGGGTAAAATAAGCTTTTATCAAACGCCAGCGCTTTGAGAAATCACAATCCCCCTCCGGTAATGTCCATATGCAGTGTAAATGCTCGGGCAGCAGGACAAAAGCATCAACCTTGAACGGATGGCGCGTTTTGACGCGGACGAAAACTTCTTTTAACAGCGCCACGTTACGCGGTTGACAAAGTATATGCATTCTTTGACAAGTGACCACGGTAAAAAAATATGTTCCGCCTTCAATCCGCGCCCTTCGGTAATACATTGCCGTAACCAATGCAGGTTGGGTTTACCGCACGGGAAACCCAACGCAAAAAATCACCCGTTTAAAATGTTGGGTTTGCAACCCAACCTACAGGCTACAGGCTGAAAGATTTTATATTATTGCCACCGTAGGTTGGGTTGAGGTACGAAACCCAACGCAAGAATTACCCGTTTAAAATGTTGGGTTTGCAACCCAACCTACAGGCTACAGGCTTGAC
>Ga0172368_10001419_pt1 | contig 32830 bp, 40 predicted proteins | sample Lak11m_FD_114540 | JGI IMG/M metagenome (GOLD analysis project Ga0172368, IMG submission 114540) | Freshwater microbial communities from Kabuno Bay, South-Kivu, Congo - kab_022012_11m | ecosystem: Environmental > Aquatic > Freshwater > Lake | place: Democratic Republic of the Congo: South-Kivu...
AAATTATTTCGCATTAAATATTTTAAAAGAATTTGATCCATATTTAGAAAAAATTGATCCCTACTTCAAAAAATTTTATTCGGGAAAAATAAAAGAAATATTTCATAATTCTCCCAGAAGTATGATCACAACAGATGAAGAAGCACAATCTGATGGAAGAATTATTACTTCAACAGAAGATATTTTATTAGAATACAAAAATCACAATGTTATAAGAAAAAGTAATAAAAATAACATTTCTGATCAAATAATAAAACAATACAATGGAACTTCTTATTGGAAGTCCGGAGAAAAGTTTTCTAAAAGATTGCTAATATTGAATGCTGACAACGGAGATGTTTCTACACAAAAAAAAATCTTAGAAAATAATTCTTGGCAAGTAATGGTTGGAGAAGAATTTCAAAATTTTGTTTTAAATTGTGTTGATATTCTTTTAAATGAAGATCCGTCATTTTTTTCTTCGGCACCTATTCCCCTCTATAATGGCGTAGATTTTATTGATAATATTACTACAACTTTGTTTAAATATAACCATCTTTTACTAAACTCTGGTCAAAAAATGAATCGATCTTGGTTAATCAATTTATTCAGAGAAAATTCTAAAGCACTAATATCTGGAGAGAGATTCTCTCATAAAATTTTCTCGCAAATTCATTCTACAAATTTGGAAAACTTTGAAGCACCATTCAACACACCTATTGAATATGATTTAGGAGGATTTTTGTTTTTTGATTTAGAAACTGCAGGAACACTCAATACTGGCTCTCCAATATTTACTTTAGGTTCATTCTCAAAAGAAGATAACACTTACAAGACCGACGTTTTTTTAGTTAGAAATCCCTGGGAAGAACAACAAGGAATAAACCATTTCAAGAGAAAAGTTTTAGACATCAAAAAAAAGTATGGACAAACAACTGTTGTGACTTTTAATGGATATGTATTCGATAAACCTTATTTAACTGAACGTATGATTGTTCATAGAATTCCTGACTTTGATTTTGAACATGTAGATATTTTACCTCGTTTTAGGCATATACAAAATAAGACTAATGACAAATACAAGTTACAAACTTATGAATTTAATAAATGGGGTATTAAAAGAAAAGATATTCCTGGTAAAAGAATTCCTGAAGTTTGGAGAAATTATGTTTCTGGAAAAGACTCTACTCTCATTCAGGACGTTATTTTACACAACAGTTTAGATGTTATTACAACTGCCCAATTATTTGTCGAGCTTTACAAAGATGATTTTAATTTAAAGAAATTAAAATAAAGATAGAAAAACAAACGCTTCTAAATTTTTATTTGAATCCTGCTTGACCCATCAATGGAACAAAACTACAATCTCCGCATTCATCCAGTTTTAATCCTTTTGGAGTTTTCGTTGCTTTGATTATTTTCTGTTTCATTCTATCTCCAATTGGAATAATCAATGTGCCGTTCATTTTCAACTGCGTTACAAGATCTTCAGGTATTTCTGGGCAAGCAGCACTTACAATTATTTTACTAAACGGTTGATAATGTATTACACCCAGTGAACCGTCTCCTTCAACTATTCCTGCGTTTGTTATTTTTAATTCTTTAAGTTTAGCTCTTGATTCTGTCACCAAAGTTGGTATTCTTTCCACCCCTATTACTTTAGTACATAGTTTTGATAATAAAGCAACTACGTAACCTGAGCCCGATCCGACTTCTAGTATTTTGTCTTCAAATTGCGGATCGAGTAATTCCAGCATTTTTGCTACAATGTATGGTTGACTTATTGTTTGTGCTTGTCCTATTGGTACGGCAAAATCCCCATAAGCCATCACTCTGCTTACTTCTGGAATAAAAATATGCCTTGGAACGACATTCATTGCGGTAAGAACTCTATCGTTAGTTATGCCTCTTTTTTTGAGTTGGTATTCTACCATTGTTTGTCTTTCTTTTTCAAACATAGTAAAAAGATTAGAATTATCAGTTTATATAATTTTATGTATTTTTACTCAGTCTTTCCTCTTTTTTCCTTCCAAAATATAATCCTGCAGCATATAGTCCTAAAACAGATACCGCTGCTGAGCCTCCTAAAGAACCGTAGCTTTTTATTTTGTTTTCAAGATCTTCTGCTTGTTTTAGTTGCGATTTTGTTTCTTCACTATTAAGAATTTTTGTTTTTTCTTGAATTAAAGAAGTTATATTTTGTTTGAATGTTTCACTATACAAGCTGTCTATAGGCCATCGTGTAGTTAAGGTCTCATTTATTTCTTTTACACGATACATATTTGGGGGCGTTACAGATACTGTATTCGTCAAAACACTACCTCCCAAACCAATTCCGCTTACCGAGAAAACAATAAAATATGGTGTCAGACTTTTTTTATCGAATTGCTGAATCTTATATAACATATTTTCGAGTTTTGAATCTTTAAATTTATTTGAAAAGTATTTGAAAATGGTTGAATATTTTTTTATAATTGAGTCGTTCATTCTCATTTTGACCACGTTTTATCTACATATTTTTCTCCTAGAAAAAATTCTTCATTAAGAGTATTATAAAGATCGTAAAAACGATTGTTCTTATTTTTTTGATATGATTTATTTATTCCTTTACTAAATTCATCTAAAGTTATTATTTTATCATTGTTTGTATCAATTTGATCAAATAATTTATCGGCTATATTTTGCTGAAAAATTAGCCTTTCTTGTTTTTTTTCTTTAGCTATATTGTTCCACTCGAAAGCATTTAAAGATCCGTGTCCTCTTGACTCTCCCGCATAATACATCAAAGTAACAGCCACGCCCAAACTGTAAATCATGTTAAAAAAAGGTTTAGCGATTTGTGCAAATTTACTTGCTTCAGTTGTTTTGTCTGATTTATATTTCCAAAAAGCTTCATCAAGATTCTTAAAAGCAATAAATGGAACTAATGGTGTCAAATGATATTTTATTTTTTGCTTAAAATCAATCATGTCAAAGCCTCATATTTGTTATAGAAAGTGGTAACACTTCATATATAATAAAACCTTTCAGTCAATTTTTTACATAATCGCAATATTTTTATATGTATCTTGCATTATCGTAAATATGATTGACTTAAAAGACAAAAAGATATTGTTAGAACTTCTTAATAATTCTAGAACCTCATCCAGTCAATTGGCAAAAAAAGTAGGACTGAGTAGAGAAGTAACAATCTACAGAATTGAAAAACTGAAAAAAACAATAATAAGACATTTCTACACTTTAATAAACTTAGAAAAACTTGGTTTTGAAAGATATTCTTGCTTTTTACAGCTTAAAGGAATAAGTCCTAAAGAGGAAAATGAATTTATGAAATATTTAACGGAACATAAGTTCATTACATTCATAGGTTCAAATGTAGGTAAATGGAACATAATTCTAGATATCATTGTTAAAGATCAAAATCATTTAAAAGAATTACTTGAACAAATAAAAAAACAAGCGGGAAAATTTTTCGAAAGTAATGTTGTGTACTCAAGTCTTGAACTAAATTATTATCCAAACAAACTAATAGGATTAAAAAATACAGGAATTAAAACTTCAAAAGCATACAAAGAACACAAACTTGACAAAATAGATAAAAAAATACTTTATCTTATAGCAACAGATTCAAGAATAGAATATACAGAACTATCACAAAAAATGAGTATGAGTGCCAACGCAATAAAATATAGACTTAAAGCAATGGAGAACGCGGGAATAATCGAAGGATATTCGGTCTCTTTAAATTTTGATTTACTAGGCGAAATATACGTTGCTCAATTTAAATTTGATAGCATTGATGAAATAAAATTATCAGAATATCTAAGAAATCATGAAAAAGTAATATTTGAAGACAGATGTTTAGGAAACGAGAATTGGGATGCAGGAGTGGGTTTTTTGTGTAAAGATTCTAAGGATTTCAGAAAGCAAATTTTGGAAATAAAGCAAATATTTGGATCGAATCTCAAACTTCATGATATCTACATAACTTCGGAAATACACAAGGATAATATTGCTCCAGAAGGAATATTTGAATAGACTATGTTTATTTCCCTTTTTTCAAGTAGACTGTGCTCGTCGGGAAAGCCATATTGATTTTGGCTTTTTCAAATCTTTTCTTTATCTCCATATTTATTGCATGTTTTGCGTTTAGAATATTATTCTTGTTTTTAATCCAATAAATTATTTGTATGTTTAACGAGAAGTCTCCAAAACTATCAAATGTAACAAAAGATTTGTCATCTGTGTCTTTATTTTTTAAAATAATCTCTTTTATTATTTTTATTGCTTCTTCCATTTTTTTCATGGAAGTTCCGTATTCTACTCCAACTGAGGATTTTACTCTTCTTGCTTGTTCACGCGATACATTTTCTAATATTGAATCTGTAATTTTTGCGTTAGGAACTATTATTTGTGTGCCGTCAAATGTTTCTAACACCGTACTTCGCACACCAATTGTTTTTACGAATCCATCTCGAGCGTCATCTAATTTTATTCTATCCCCTACTTTAAACGGTTTGTCTGCAAATATAGTTATTCCTCCGAACAAATTCTTTAGAGTATCTTGTGCAGCTAATGCGAATGCTAAACCCCCTATTCCAAGACCCGCCAGTAAACTTGCAATGTCAAAGCCCATATTATCCAAAATAGAAATTATTGCGATTATTACTATGACTACCTTTACAAGAGTTCTTACTATAGGCATTAATTGATCGTCGATATCCGTTTTGGTTTTTACAGCAATTTTTGCAAAGTATTCCTGTATTATTGCATCAACTATGTTAATTAGTACCCATGCGACGTTTATCGCAAGAAGGATATATGCAATATTTCCAAATACTGTCATCACTTGTTCTGGAAAAGAAAGTAATCTGTAAGCATAATTGAATCCAACGTAAAATAAGAAGAATATTGCTGGGCCTTGTAATGCTTCTATTAAGATATCATCAAGTTTTGTCTCTGTTTTTTGGGTAAATGCTTTTATTACATTTGAGATTATCCAGTAAAGTAGCTTTCCGGCAACTATGCTTCCTGCAACTACTCCCAGAGCAATTAAATAGCTTAGAATCGTATTTCCAAAGTAAACTGTACTGAATCCAACCATACTTTTGTGACTCCGAACATATATTTAAACTTTTTGAACGATCAAAATTAAAATTTAACTTGATTTCTTAATCCTCTATTTTCTATGTAATCAAAGATGTTATCAAGTGTTGCGTCCATTATTCTTTGTACGCCTTCTTTACTATAAAATGCTAGATGCGGAGTGACTACCACATTAGGCAGTTTCATCAATTCGTGGGCTTCTTTTACTAATTCCTTTTCTTCTGATGTTTTTGGAGCTAGTATTTTTTTCAAGAATAGTTCTCCCTCCAGCACATCTATTCCTGCGCCACCTATATACCCAGACTCTAGTCCTATTATCAAATCTCTTGTGTTTATTATTTGTCCACGCGCAGTATTTATTATGTATACTCCTTTTTTCATTTTTGCTATTGTTTCTTTGTTTATCATGTGTGTTGTTTCCTTCAATAGTGGAACGTGTATTGTTATTATGTCAGACTGCACCAATAAATCATCCAGCGAAACATATTTGAAACCTAGTTGTGTTTGCAATTCTGGTCTTTGAAAAACATCGTATGCAACAACATTCATTGAGAAGCCATTTCCCATTTTTATAGAGTTTTGACCTATTCTCCCAGTTCCTAGAACTCCAAGAGTTTTACCTTTTAAGTCAAAACCCAGCAATCCTTCGTATTCGAATTCTTTTTTTATTGTTCTTAGATAAGCTTTATGAATTTGCCTGGATAAAGTTAGAATTAAACCAAATGCGTGTTCAGCAACAGTATTATCTCCATATGCTGGCACATTGCAAACAGGTATTCCTCTTTCTTTGCACTCTTCAACGTCTATGTGATCAAAACCTGTACTCATGGCCGCAATAAATTTCAAGTTTTTAAACTTAGCAAGTTCCTTACTTGTTACTTTTGAATATACAAATACACAAAGTATATCTGCGTCATAGAATGAGTCCCCTTTAGCATCTTGCAAAGATTCTGTATGATATTCAACATCATGACCTATTATTTTTTCATTAAAGTAATGTATTTGTCTATCTTCTATTCCGAAAAAAACTATCTTCATACGCACACCTCTTTTTTGATCGCAACATAATATAACTGAAACTAAACGTTATTATTTTGTTTATTTATATTATTTTTCTTCCTGTATTGTTATCTATTATGTGAATACAATTAACAGGACAAGATTGAGCCGCTTCAAGATTGTTATCTAATTCGTCAACTTCTTTTATATAGACTTCTTCTTCATCACCTATTTTTAAGTTACCACCTATTAAGTCTGCTTTATCTTCTTCTGCAACTCGTTTCCAAGTATCTGGTTCTGCAGCAACACAAGCAAATGCACCTATACATTCATTTTTCTTGTAGACAATAGTGTATCTTTTGTGCAGATTTTCAACGTTTTCCTTCATAAAACTCCTCTTTTAAACTGATTAATAAAATAAATACCTCAGCAGTTACTCGTTTTCATCACAGGTCAGCCGGGAATAACCTCATCATCGGTAAGATGAATAATATTCATTCATTAATAATAGTTTTGTTTATACTAGCTCTAAATACAAATAACTCAAAATATAAATTCAAACACAATTCTAAAAATCAATAAACTTTTAATAAGATGTCCCGTTCTGATTTTTTTTAGGAGGAATAACAAAATGGCATTTGACAAGAGCTTAGATAAAGAAATTTTTGGTGAAACAGCAGAATTTGAGATGACAAGAATTAGAGTGGCAGTTTTCTCATATAATAATGGTCAGCCTAAACTTCAGCTTTCTAGAGAAAATAGAAATCAAGAAAGTAATGAGTGGGTTTTTTCAAAATTAGGAAGAATGAATAAAGATGAGGTTGCAGCAGTTCTTCCACTTGTGGAGAAAGCAAAGAGCCATTTATAAAAATGGATCTTAAAAAAGAAATTAACAAATTTAAAGAAATTGAGATTAAGCCTGACTTAACAGGGCTGAGTGCTAAGGAAAAAAAACTTTTATTCAAACTTGTGGATGCAGCTAAGCTCATTCACGAAATTTTTCTGGATCAAGTTCATCCAAAAAATCTTGAGTTAAAAAAAGAGCTAGAACTTCTTAGAGGAACAGACAGGGAAGATTCACTAAAAATGTTCGAGATTCACTGCGCTCCTTTTGATACAGTCACACATACGCATTTTATTAATGGTCAAGTTAAGTTAAAGGGTGCCAATTTTTATCCCGAGGATGTGACTGTTGAGGAGTTTGAAGAATTTATTAAAAAGAATCCTGAACAGAGAGATTCTTTCACAAGCCCTTACTTTTTAATTAGAAGAAAAAATAATTCTTTGGTTGCAATCCCGTATTCAGAAGCTTACAAGGATAAGCTAAAGGTAATTTCTAATTTGTTGCTTGAAGCATCTGTTTTTGCAGACAATCCAAGCCTAAAAGATTATCTTGAGAAAATTTCTAAAAGTTTGCTTTCTAATAATTATTTTGATAGCGACGTTGCGTGGATTGATTTGAAAGACACAAACATCGAAGCGTTATTCGGCCCTTATGAAGTTTACATGGATGGTTTACTTGGACTAAAAGCAACATTTGAGGCAGTCATAGGAATTGTTGATAAAAAAGCCAGCTCTGATTTAAAATTTTTAGAAGAAAAAACTGAGGAGCTTGATAATAATCTTCCTTTACCTCTCAAGTATAAATCAAGCACCAAGGGAACTAGTTCTCCAATCGTTGTAATCGATGAGGTTTTTTCTGCAGGAGATAATCGTGCAGGAATCCACTTTACAGCATTTAATTTACCTAATGATGAAAAAGTAAAAGAGCTTAAGGGTTCAAAGAAAGTTCTTCTAAAAAATATTGCAAAAGCAAAATATGAATATTGCATGATTCCCATCATTAGAGAAGTGTTTGATGAAGAGACTTTGAAACACACCGATTTCGATTCATATTTTACCCACATTCTATTACACGAGATTTCTCATGGAATCGGTCCTGGAATTATTACTTTAGACAAAGAGAAAGTTTCGGTTAATGCAGCATTAAAAGATTTGTATCCTACAATAGAAGAAGCGAAAGCTGATGTTCTTGGAGTATTTAATGCAATTTATCTTCGTGATCAAAAAGTGTATACTGAAGAATTTGTAAAAAAGATCATAACTTCCTTCGTGGGCGGAATTTTTAGATCTATTCGTTTTGGATTTCATGAAGCGCATGCAGGAGCAAATCTAATTGTTTTGAATTATTTAATGGAACAGAATTGTTTAAGATACAATAACAAAACTAGAAAATTCTTCATAAGATACGAACCAATAGAGCAATGTTTTACATCTCTTGCTGAAATGATTTTGTTGATTCAAGCAGAAGGAGATTATGACAAAGCTAAAGATTTTGTTGAAATGTATCGAGATTTAACGCCTGGAATAAAAGAAATACTTACAAGATTAAAAGACGCTCCTACAGATATTACTCCTAAATATAATTTCTAGAAACAATATAAATTAGTAATAAAAGAAAAAAATATTTTATGATGCGCGAGTTACTCTAACAGGCGCGGGTTTAGGCGTAGTGGTTGTAGTAGTTGTTTTAGCTGCTTGTTGCTGAGCTTGTGCTTGTGCAAGTTGTTGTTGTATTAGCAGTTCTTGTTTCTGCTGTTCTGACAATTTCATTGCGTTTACTGCATCAAGTTGCCCTTGCGTATTAATTTGATTCAAAGTACTTTTCAGCTCTTCTCGTAGCAGTGTTAAGTTTTGTTTCATAGTTAAGAGTTCTTCTTTTCTTGCAGAAAGAACATCTACTTTTTGTTCCAAAACCTTTTGTTTCCGACCTAAATCCTGGACTATTAATACTGTGCTTACAAAGTAACCTGCAACGAGTAAAACTATTCCTAAGATTAGCATCGTTTTTTTCAAAGTACTCTTTGGTTCTTCTTGTTGTTCTTCCATTCTTTTCACCTTGTTGTATTTGTCGACAACAATTCTATTTGTTGATTCAAAAGCAAGCCTTGATCTAGCAAGTTTTGATTCTCTATTTGAATTGAATTAATGTCTGCATTCGTAGCCACAACTGAACTTGATAGCTCTGCTAATTTTTCTGTCCCTTCAATGTATGCCTTTATGATAAACACGCTTCCCAATAATAAAAGTATAAAAAACACTGCTACAAGATTTATTTCAATTTGATCTGAAAATAACTTGTACGCATTCAATATTCTTGTTATCAGCAATGCCAATACAAATAAAAACATAATTATGAATATAGGTTTTAGTATAAATCCTACTTCTGCGCTCTTTATGTCTGTCCCTAAGTTAATGCTGTGTATGTATGCAAATAAAAACGCAACATAGCTTAGATAGTGTATTAGTTTCCACTTCTTGTAACCTATTCTTTGTATCATTCCTTTTGGGGATGTTATTCCTACAATCAGCATAAAGTAAAACGCGAGCGTTCCTAAAGATAGTAACACCAACCATTTATCTGAGAAGGAAAATCCTAAAAATTGTGTAAACACCAGAGTTTTTCCCCACTTGAATTTATCAAATACTGCGGATATAAAATGCATCAACACTATTACCGTTGAGAATATAGCTATAGGTACGTGATATTTGAAAAGTATAAAATTGGCTTTTATTTTTGAAAGCAATCTCATTTCTCCTATGACTACTGTAAGAAATAAAGCGAAGAATGCAATTAATCCAAAAATTCTCGTTTGAAGCCAAATGTATTCTGTTGTTTTTATTGAATTTGACAATATTATGAATGCAATCATAAAAGGTATTCCTAGCAATACAGAGTATAGTATTTTTTTATTCATAGTGTCACCGATATTTCTAAATCCTTCGATATTGTTTTTGTGAGCATTCCTTCTTCCTCATTTGTTATTATTACGGAACAATCTGTATTTTTTAATAATTCCTGTTGTTGAGCTCTATCAAGAAGCATCAGACAGGTAGCAATGACGTCTGCGTCTTCTAGTTTTTCACATAACACAGTTGCGGCAATTGTTTGTTTTTTTCCGAGTATGTGACTTTGTTCATAAGTTTTATCGTACTGATGGTAATCGCCAGATGTCGCTATTGCTTTGTTTTTTACATAAAATTCGGCAAGCATTTTCTCTTTTTTTCTTGGATGTTGTATGCTTATTAATTCTCCTTTTTCTCCGAAAGTAATCATATCTCCTCTTGAATCTATGAATCCGTCTTCTATTCCTTTTTCTTTCAGCAAGTCAACAAGAACATCTGTGATATATCCTTTTGCCAAGCTTCCTAAATCAACGAGAACATCTTCGTTTACTAGTTTAATTTTGTTTCCAACTATAATTATGTCTTTATAAGAGCAATTTGCCTCAGGTAATTTTTCTCCTTTTTTTCTTGCAAGTATTTTTTTCCCTTGAGTTACATCATATTCTCCAGAAGTATATTTAGAAAAAATCATCGCTTTTTTTAATACATGAACTAGATGATCTGATGCTTCTATTTCTCTTTGCTTATTTAATTTTGATAATTCGCTTTTTGGATCATATAGATTGAATATTTTTTGCAATTTTTTTGCTTCCGAATAGACTTCCTCTAATATGTCGTCGCCTAAAAAAGCATCTTCTACATAAATAACTATTTCAATTTTATTTCCAAAAAGAGGATACTCTTTTTTTAATTCAATCATCTTAGAATTCCTCGCTAATTATATTCTCATCCAGATATCCTTTCTCTAAAAGTTGTGTTCTTAATGCATCTATCATTTTATTAGGCCCGCAAATGTAGAAAAAGACTTCTTCTTTATTTTGAGCTAAAGAATTGTCCACATCAAGTATACTTTCACAAGTTATGTGTTCATTTTTTCCTTCAGCTTCTTGGCTTCTTGTGAAAAAGAAGCACTTTTTTATTTTATTGTCTGAAAGTTCTGAAACTTCCTCAAAAAAAGGCATATCTTTTTTTGTTCTTGAAGAATATAAAAGATAATTATTCACTGAAGATAAATCCGTATATTTAATCATATTAAACACTGGAGTGATACCTATTCCTCCCACTATAAATACATTCTTCTTATGCTGGTCTTTTATTCTAAATCTACCAAAAGGCCCCGAAAGATTCAGTTTTGCTCCAATCTTAGATTCTGATAATCTCTTTGTGAAATCACCATGAATTTTTATTCCGAGATCTAAGATCTTTTTTTCTTTTGAGTAATCCATAATTGAAAAAGCTCTTTTTTGTCCTGAATCATCGGGAAAGGAAAGCATGACGTATTGTCCTGGAATGTACTCTAAATTATTTTCAAGTTTAAACTTGAATTTTATCACTTCCAGGACATTCTGATCCTTACTAATTAATTCTGCAATTGTGTTCATGATATTTCCTCTCTTGAAGTATCCTATTATTTTTTAACAAACTTAATTTGTTTTTTCTATCTTTATACAACCTACAGGACAACTTCCTACAACTAGATTCTGTTTTTTTACTTCTGCTTCATCTATTTCTAACTCGTATTTTCCTGTCTTTTCATTTAGTTTCGCACCTTTTAGCTCTGCTTTTCCTTTTGTGTTCATTTTCCAGAGTTCTTTTGATAGCGCTTCACACTCTCCTGCGCCTATGCAAGATTTTTGGTCATATATTATTTTGTATTTTGTCATTTTACTTCCTCCTTATACTTTACAGTAATTCATGTTTTTAATTTTTGGTCTAATTTTGATTTTTGTTTGAATCTTTTTCTTTATTTACTCCTCACATTTATGCAAATCCAAGTAATTTCAAAAATTTCAAGAGCAATCCTGCTTCTTCTTGTTTAATTTTGATCTCTTCCTGAGCAGTCACATTTGATTGGTTTGTCTCAAAATATTTATCATCTAACCCAGGATATTGATCATAAAAGTTTACAATTCCATCTCCGTCTGAATCAATATATAATGCATCATTTTGTCCAGGATATGTATCATCTTTGTTTATAACGCCATCTCCATCGTCATCGTCAAACAATGTCAAATCTATTGTTTGATTAACAGTTAAGTTAGCTGTTTCATTTGCTGCATCAACTATTATTGGTGCTGGAATTTGTTCTTGAATTACTTGTTCATACACTTGTGGCTCATATCTAAAATCATCACTAAAATCCCATTTATCATCATCGGATTCGTGACCACTATATGCTTCGTGTTCATTTTCATGACTCTCTGATTCATGTTCACTTCCGCCATAATCATGATCGTCGTCAGCGAGTGTTTTCTGGGTTGATATAATTACAAATACTGCAATTACAAAAAGCACTCCTAAAACTTTGGTTGACTTACCAATAAAGTCTAAGACATTTGTCAATTTTCTTGTTGTTTTTTTCATTTCAGTTACCTCCTTTGTAACATGTTTTTTCGTATTTTTATGCTATTTGATAATCGAAACAATATATAATATATCTGTGTAAACCAAGAGAACTATACTCTCTCACATTTGTTTAAACTGTCTGTATCTCAAGAATATGTCTGTTTAAAGGTTCAGAACCATTGTGCAAATAGTGGCAGAATTTTATAAAAAAATAATTAATTTTATATAGTTCTGAACTGTTCTTCAATTATCATGAAAAAAACGCACCTAGAAATCTTGGCTGTTGTAAACATCAGTTTTATTTTACTTCTTGTTGGAAATGTTTCCGCAATGACTGTTAACAGTGTTCATCTTGAGGATTTAATCAATGAAGATAACTCCATCCAAGAATCATTCATAATCAATATTTCTAACAACACCGACAAAGTTTTTACATTTACGCTTCCATCAAATGCTTTTGACTTAAAATTAAACAATAATAAATTTCCCATAGATACTAATGTTTTGAACTTACCACTTAATTGTCAAACTTGTTTGTTCAAAATCGAGTACACTATTAAAGATGTTGTAAATTTTGAGGGCGGCGATGTATATACATTTTCCAGAACTCTGAATTTTCCTGTTGTTCCAGCAGTTCTTGACTATGAAGTTAAATTACCAATTGGTTATGTAATCAAATCAAATAATTCATCTGAACCATCTATTGTTCCTGCATCTAGTGGGATCAGCACAGATGGAGAACACATAATAGTTAAGTGGCTTCAGAAAGATCCTGTTCTTCCTTCCAGATATTATGTGAGTTATTCAAATCATGAGTCAACTGAAAACTTGACTAACGAGTTTGGTAATGAATTAATGGAGTGGCCTGTTTTAGTCATATCTCTAATTGCATTTGTATTAGGAGTTATAGGTGGGTATTTTATTCAGAGATATTATAAGAATTCAAAAATAAAGGATTATGATGTTTATTCTCCTTCCTCGTTATTGAGTCCTGATGAAAAAAAGATTCTTGAGTTACTAAAAAAACATAATAATAAAATGAATCAAAAAACAATTGTGCAAGAATTATCTTGGTCTAAGTCAAAAGTTTCTGCAATAATGACCAATTTAGAGTATAAAAAAATTGTAAAGCGTGAAAAGATAGGTAGAAATTATACAGTTGAAGTAATAACAGACATTCTGAATTAGAATTGGTTCATAAAAACATTTATAAATCATTAATTATTCCTGTGATTAACGTCCGAGTTAACAGCGCATAGGGCGAATGATGATTTTCTCATTCTCTAGGCGCCATATACTCAGTGTTCGAGGATAAAAATGAGTGAATTTAGACACATTGTAAGAATTGCAAATACCGATCTTAAAGGAGAAAAGCAAATATTAGTTGCTATGAAGAAGATTAAGGGCGTAGATGTTATGTATGCAAATATGGCTCTTTCAATCGCTGGAGTTTCTAAAATTAAAAAAACAGGAGATCTTTCTGATGCTGAAGTTGAAAAAATAGATGAAGCTCTTAAAAATCCTACTAGTAATCATGTTCCTGTTTGGTTATTAAACAGAAGAAAAGATTACGAAACAGGTGTTGATACTCATTTACTCAATGCAGATCTTGATTACGAAAAAGATAATGATCTTAAGAGAATGAAGAAGTTGAGAATATACAAAGGTCTTAGACATCAATGGGGATTACCTGTTAGAGGTCAGAGAACTAAGTCTAACTTCAGAAAGAATAAAGGTAAAGGTCTTGGCGTAAAGAAAACGACCAGTATAAGAAAGTAAGGTAATTAAAAATGGGAGATCCTAAAAGAATCACAAACAAATACAGCACACCTATGCATCCTTGGGAAAAGGAAAGACTTGCAACAGAGAAACCTTTGATGCAAAATTATGGTCTTGTAAATAAAAAGGAGATATGGAAAGCTGGAAGTAAATTAAAAACATTCAAGGATAATGCTAAGAGTCTTATTGCTTCAAAAGGCGATCAAGCTGAGAAAGAAAGAAAGCAACTTCTTGACAAATTAAAGGCTTATAATTTAATACAAACTGAAACTCTTGACGAGATTCTTGGTTTGAATCTTGAAAAACTTCTTGATAGAAGATTGCAGACAATTGTTTTCAAGAAAGGTTTGGCTAGAACAATGAAACAAGCTAGACAAATGATTACACACAAACACATTATAATTAAAGGTAAGAAGATAACTGCACCAGGATACTTCGTAAGATTATCTGAAGAAGCAAGTATTGATTTCTACGGAGGATCTACTTTTGCTAAAGCTGATCACCCTGAAAGAATTACTCCTGAGCACGCACCTACACCTAAGAAGAAAAGTGCAGCAACTGTAGAAGAAACTAAAACAGCTCCTGCAAAAACAGTCGAAGGTGAAAACTGATGAAAGACGAAAGAAAAACAAGATGGGGAGTTGCAAACATTTATGCATCCTATAATAATACTATTGTTCATATTACTGACGTAACTGGATCTGAGACCTTAGCTCTTGCATCCGGTGGTCAAATGGTTAAGTCTCATAGATTAGAAAGTAGTCCAACTACTGCAATGGTTGTTGCTAAAAAAGCAGCTGAACTTGCGATGGATAAAGGAATTGATGGAGTTCACGTAAAGATAAGAGCTCCTGGTGGCCATAATGGTCCTACTAATCCTGGTCCAGGTGCACAAGCAGCAGTAAGAGCTTTATCCAGAAGAGGATTAAGAATTGGATTAATTGAAGATGTTACACCTTTACCGCACGGCGGATGTAGAAAGAAAGGCGGAAGAAGAGGAAGGAGAGTTTAAGATGAAGTTAACGCTTGTTAAGAAAAAGAAAGGAAAATTAACTTTTGAAGTTAGTGGTACAACTCCTGCTTATATTAACACGTTAAGAAGAGTATTTATGACTCATGTTCCAACAATGGCTATTTCAACGGTTGAATTCAGACAGAATTCATCTTCATTATATGATGAAATGATCGCGCACAGACTTGGTTTGCTTGCATTAAAAACAGATCTTAAGTCATACAATGTTCCTGAAAAAGGAGCTCCTGAATCAGCAGCGACTCACGCAACCCTTTCCTTAAAAACAGTTGGTCCAAAAATTGTTTACGCTTCAGAATTAAAATCAAGTGATTCAAAGATTGTTCCCGTTTATCCAGAGACACCTATTACTGTTTTACTTGATCATCAGGAATTAGAATTTGTTGCTACTGCACATCTTGGCTTCGGCAGAGATCATGCAAAGTGGTCAACAGGCCTTGTAAGTTATTATTACAAACCTAAGATTACTGTTAATAATAAATCAGCTAAACTTGCTGAGTTCATAAATAAATATCCTTCACAAATAAAATCAAAGGGAACAATTGATGCAGACAAAATTGATACAGCGGAATTAATTGATGCTTGCAAAGATATTTGTGAAGACATAGTAAAAATAGAATATCCGGAAAATCAAACTGATTTCATTTTCACAATTGAATCATGGGGTCAATTATCCCCTGAAGAAATAGTTGAAGAAGGTATTAAACAATACGACGCGCAACTTGACGAGTTCAAGAAATTGGTTAAAGACATATAAGATCTTAATCCCGCTCATTCACGCGGGGGTGGCAGAGCCTGGTCAAATGCGCTAGCTTGAGGGGCTAGTCCCTTAGTGGGTGCGCGAGTTCGAACCTCGTCCCCCGCATGAATCAAAATCAAAACAAAGTGATACGAAAAATGGCAAAAATTTCACATAAAAACGAAGAACTAAAAAGCTTAGTTTCAGATTTGAAGAAGCTTTCCATAGATAAGAAAGTAAATATTTGGAAGAGAGTTGCTGAAGATCTTGAAAAAGCTACTAGAAATAGAAGAATTGTTAACGTTTACAAGTTATCAAAACACTCCAAAGAAGATGATTTTGTCATTGTACCTGGAAAAGTTTTGGGAACCGGCGACTTAAATCACAAGTTGAATGTTGCTGCATATGGTTTCTCAGATGATGCTTTGAAAAAAATTAATGCTAAAGGTAAAGCTCTTACAATTAGCGAGTTAATGAAGAAGAACCCTGAGGGCAAAAATTTAAAGATTATAGGATGATTGAAATGATGATAATAGACGCAAAAGATTTAATTTTAGGAAGAATGTCGGCTTTGGCTGCTAAAAAAGCATTGCTTGGTGAAGAGATTAGAATAGTTAATGCTGAACACGCAGTTATTACTGGTAAGCCTAAAGAAATTTTAACCGAATATAATAGAAGAAGAATTATGGGTCCTGCATTAATTGGTCCATTCTTTCCTAGAACTCCTGACAGACTTGTTAAGAGAGTAGTAAGAGGAATGTTACCTTACAAGAATCCTAGAGGAAAAGAGGCTCTTGCAAGAGTTAAGTGTTATGTTGGAGTTCCTGAAGAATTCAAAAAAGAAAAGTTATTAACTTTTGATGATATGAATGTTCATAACTCTCCTGCTAAATTTATTACAATTAAAGAAATAAGTAAGCAATTAGGTGCAAAGGTTGAATAAAGATGACTAATAAAAAAACCATAAATACGAGCGGAAAAAGAAAACAGGCTATTGCTAGAGCTTCATTAAAAGCTGGTAAAGGCACTGTTACTATTAATAATGTTTCAATTGATGTTTATTCTCCTGAAATGGCTAAATTACGAATTCAAGAACCTTTAATTTTGGCAGGCGCTAGAGCTAAAGGTGTTAATGTTAGAATAAAAGTTAGAGGCGGAGGAGTTACAGGCCAGGCTGATGCTGTTAGACTTGCTCTTGCTAAAGCTTTGGCAGAACACGATAATACTCTTAAACAAGTTTTCCTTGATTACGACAGACAACTTTTAGTTGCTGATGTCAGAAGAAAAGAGTCTTCTAAACCAAATAGTCACGGACAAGCTAGAGCTAAGAGACAAAAATCGTACAGATGAGTTGATAACATGATTATACCAGTAAGATGTTTTAGTTGCGGAAAACCAGTAGGTCACCTTTGGGAGAAATATTTGGAACGCGTTAAGACTGAGGACAGAAAAAAAGTCATGGATGATCTTGGTTTGGATAGAATTTGTTGCAGAGGCCTATTTCTTGGTCACGTCGATCTTGCAGAAATCGCCGGCAAATTCAAGAAATTCTAAGTTTTTCATTTTTATTAAATAAATTATTTAAGTCACAATAAGTATACCTTGTTATGATTCCTAAATATTCTATTCCTGATACAAAAAACATTAAAGCATTTTCTATTCTTGAAAAAGTTATTTCAAAAGTTAATCACGTCAATAATTTATTAATAGGTATAACCGGCGCAGGAGGTGCGGGAAAAACAACTTTTGCACAAAATATTGTAAAATATTATGGCCCTGATGATGCAATAACAATAGATTTAGACGATTATCTTTTATCAAGAGAAGAAAGAGGAAAAATTGAAGTTACTGGATATAATCCTTTAGCAAATAAATTGTATTTAGCAAGAGAACATTTGGAGCAATTGAAATTTGGCGAATCAATAAATAAACCAATATATGATCATTCTACCGGAAAAATATTGGACGATGAACAGGTATGCTCAAAAAATCTAATAATTGTTGAAGGAGTTACCACACTATATGAAGAATTAAGAGATTTATTTTCTGTTTCTTTTTTTCTGGACGCTCTTGAAGAAACACAAATAAAGAGCAGAATTAATAGAGATGTTCTTAAAAGAGGATACACCTTGGAAGAAGCACTATTTCTTTTTGAAGCTGTAAAGCCAGATTATCAACGTTTTATTTCTCCAACAAAGAAATATGCTGATGTGGTTTTTCAAGTTGATACAGCCTATGTTATGCATCCTATACATGTGAGTGGGGCACTTAAATGAATCAATTTCATGCAGTGGTGTTTGACTTTGATGGAGTTATAGTTGATACAGAGAAGCAGAGATATAATCAACTTAACAAATTGTTAAAAGAAAGAGGACATTCTTATTTAAATTGTGATTTGAAAGAAATCATAGGAAAAAAAACAGATTTAATATTAAAAGAAAATTTTCCCCAGATTACTGAAACAGAAATAGCAACAATATCTGCAAAAAGAAGAAGTAATTTAATGCTAGACCCAAAACCTTTCCTCATCAAAGGTCTTAGACATTTATTAAAACAGCTCGAAAAACAAAATATTGTTGTTGCACTCACAACTGGAACTCAAAGAACTGTTGTTCTTGACGTTCTAAATCATTACGATTTGGAGAATTTTTTTAAAATAATCATATCTGGAGAGGATTTCTCTTCTTCGAAACCTGATCCTGAGTGTTATTTATTAACAATAAAGAAATTAAATATTCCTATAAAAAACATACTCGTTGTAGAGGATTCTCCTGCAGGAATAATTGCCGCTAAAAAAGCAGGATTAGCTGTTGCAGCAATCGAGACTTATTATGAAAAAAAAGATCTTCCAGATGCAGAGTTTTATTTTAAAAATCATGAAGAACTTTTAAAAATGCTTTTCAAATAATGCAAATTCTTTCTTTTCTTGTTTCGCCCCATAATTTATTTAAATAACCACCTATAACTAGTGTTTTATGGTTAGATTGACCCAGAAGGAAATCGCAGAAAAGTGGCAGAAGCGTTGGGAAGACTCAAAAATCTTCAAAGTAGAGAAAAACGCTAAAAAGAAGTTCTACGTTTTAGAGATGTTTCCGTATCCTAGCAGTTCTGGGTTGCATATGGGTCACGCGCTAAATTACACGATTGGAGATATTTTTGCTAGATATAAGAGGATGAATGGTTTTAATGTTTTGCATCCTATGGGTTTTGATTCTTTCGGACTTCCGGCAGAAAATGCTGCGATCAAAGCGAAAGCTCATCCAAAAAAGTTTACTGAAGATGCTATTAAGAATTACATCAAGCAAATGAAAGGGTTGGGAATTAGTTATGATTGGGATAGAATGGTTGAGACTCACAAGGAAGATTATTACAGGTGGGATCAGTGGATTTTCTTGAAGATGTTTGAGAAAGGTTTGGCATATAAAAAAACGTCTCCTGTTAATTGGTGTTCTAAGTGTAATACTGTTTTAGCGAATGAGCAAGTTCACAACGGAAAGTGTTGGCGTCATGATGATACTGAAGTTGAAGTAAAAAATTTGGATCAGTGGTTTTTGAAAACGACGGAGTATGCTGAAGAATTATACGACGGTATTGATAAGTTAGAAGGGTGGCCTGATTTAATTAAGAAGTTGCAAAAGAATTGGATTAACAAATCTTATGGTGCTGAAATTGTTTTCAAAATTAATGGAGAAACTTGGAAAGTTTTCACAACGAGACCTGATACTTTAATGGGAGTTACTTTTTTAGTAGTGTCTGCACAGCATCCTAAATTAGCTGAATTAACGACAAAAGAAAATAAAACAAAAGTTGAAGCTTTCATTAAGAGTTTACATTCAGTCAAAGAGGAAGATGTCGACCAGATGGAAAAGAAAGGTGTATTTACTGGCAGTTATGCTGTCCACCCACTTACTGGCGAGCAGATTCCAGTCTATGCGGGTAATTTTGTTCTGGCCGATTACGGTTCTGGTATGGTTATGGCTGTTCCTGCTCATGATCAAAGAGATTTTGAATTCGCAACTAAGTATAAAATTCCTATTAAACAAGTCATTCAACCTAAAGATAAAGAATTGAAACAGTTAAAAGAAGCTTACACTGAAAAAGGAGTTTTAATTAATTCAAAACAATTTGATAATCTAGATAACGAAGAAGCAAAAAAAGTTATTGTTGAAGAATTAGAGAAAAAGAATCTTGGAAAACAAACGGTCAATTATAGATTAAGAGATTGGTTAATTAGTAGACAAAGATTCTGGGGAACTCCTATTCCAATAATTTACTGTACAAAGTGTGGCGCTGTTCCTGTAAATGAAAAAGATTTACCAGTTAGATTACCTGATGATGTTAGATTTGAATCTGCAGAAAACCCGTTAAAAGAACACGAAAAATTCTTGAACACAATTTGTCCTAAATGTGGTGGAAAAGCAAAAAGAGAAACAGACACCATGGATACTTTTGTAAACTCGTCTTGGTACTACTTAAGATACGGTGACCCGAAGAACAGCGAGCAGCCTTTCGGTCCCCCGCTCGCTGATTACTGGTGTCCGATTGATCAATACATTGGTGGAAAAGAACATGCTTGTATGCATTTGATTTACATTAGATTCTATACAAAGTTCTTGAGAGATATAGGCATGCTTAACTTCGATGAACCCGCAATTAATTTATTCAATCAAGGAATGTTACAAGGACCTGATGGAGAAAAGATGTCTAAATCAAAAGGTAATGTAATTTTGCCCGAAGTTATTTCTGAGAAATATGGTTTGGATTCAGCCAGATTATTCTTAGTATCCGTTGCTAGTCCAGATAAGGATATTAATTGGAGCGATCAAGGAACAGAGGGCAGTGCTAGATTTATCAAAAGAATTTTTGATTATGCAGAAACTGTTAAGTTTGGTAAAACCTCTGAAAAAACGCAGAGCAAATTACACAACACAATAAAACAAGTAGGGGAGCTCATTGAAAATTTTAAGTATAATATTGCAACAATAAAAATAAGAGAGTTATTCGAATCTTTTGAACAGGAAATAAGTAAGAAAGATTTTGAATCGTTCTTAAGATTACTTTCTCCAATATGCCCGCACATTACAGAAGAGTTATGGGAGAACCTAGGTAATAAAACATTCATCTCAGCTGAGTCTTGGCCAAAATACGATGAGTCTAAAATTAATGAAAAGCTCGACTATTTTGATGAAGTTATAGACTTATTAAGAGGAGATATAATCGACGTTATGCGTTTAATTAAAATTGATAAGCCTTCTGAGATTAAATTTATTATTTCAAATGCTTGGAAATACGATTTGACCAAGATGTTTAAAGACTTAACTAAAGATTCATTTGATCAAAAGGATGTTATTCAAAAAATTATGTCTTCTGATTTAAAAAAATATGGTCAAGAGGTTATGAAACTTGTTCCTTCATTCTTTAAGGATGCATCAAAGTTGCCAAAACAAGAAATAACTCAAATTGAGGAAAAGAAGTTGTTAGAAGACCATATTGACTTTTTTAAGAAAGAGTTTGGCGCAAATATTGTAATTGAGTTAGCAGAGTCTTCTAAAGAGCAGAAAACCAAGAACGCATTACCCGGAAAACCTGCGATTTTAATTAAATAACCACTTTAGAGTGAGTAAAAGAAAATATTTTTAAAGAATTTGCCTTTCATCTAGTTATGAATCTAAAGTTAAAGAAAAGAGGAAAAACTCTTACCAATATTATTTGGGATTATAAAGAAGAATCAACTGCGAATTCTATTTTAATTAATCCAATTCGTGCAGGAATAGAAATTGCTTCTGGAATGCCCGCTTTAAATTCAATAGGAACTAGAATTCTTTCAACAGCATACTTCTACACAGTCATTCCTCTTTTACTTCACGGAAGAGAAAAGGGTTATGAAAAGTTTTAGACGTTGATGATAATACTTCTCAAAGAAAAATTAATAATTATGATAGAAATGTAGCAACAGTTATTTCCACCATTACTAATTTTGGATTTTATCTCATAACTGATGATGATTCTGTAAGAATTGCAATAAACACAACCGCGGGAGTGTTAATCAATAGATATGGTGCTCCTGTTTTCATGTATAATCTACATTTATTCAATGATTTGATTGGTAAGAAAGATATTAAAATTGCTAGAAGAAGATACATACAAAATGAACTCCCGGAAAACAAGTTCATTAAAAATATTATTACAAAGACTTCTGAGAAAATAAACAAATTTGAAGATTGGTTAGAGCGCAAACCAGAGCAATACAAAAGAAATTTAGCAACTGCTTATTTTGGAATAAGTTTTGCCAGCATGGTCTTATTGTATTCTGGAAGTTCTTTCTCTTCAAAAGAATCTACACGCAATCAAGAGAATTATAATCCTGATGTTAAAATGGTCAAGTTAGAAAAAATAGAACCTATTTCTTTTGATAAAATAAAATAAGTGCGCGCCTGAAAGTGGATCTAACTTCAAGCAAGCAGTGTGTTCTCAACCTTTCCTCCTTCCTGCAACCCCTCAAACGCCACAACCCAAAGTTATGGCTGCTTCATTCCTGACCTGACCAGGTTCCTATGAATCACGACCAAGAGGGACAGGAGATCGACAGTCTGATTGAGACTGTTTACCTGGAGCAGACCTCCTCTCAGGCTTCATCCCCCACATAAAGCCGGTTTTGGGTTACAAGGCACGGCTACCGCCCCGGACTAGCAATAAGGAGTAATTCTTTTTTATTTATAAATCCATTCCAAATAACCATTTATTTTCCATATAGATATTAAATATTGGTTTATTATACAAACAAACTTTTTAAAAACACCAAATATTCTTAGCATATATGGCTTTTGAAATGACTTTTCTCGGAACGAGTAGCATGGTTCCTACAAAGGATAGAAACGTGCAAGGCATTTACTTAGAATACAAAGGAGAAGGTATTCTGATTGATTGTGGAGAAGGCACTCAGCGTCAGATGAATATTGCTGGAATCAATCGTTTAAAAGTTAAGAAAGTTTTAATCAGCCACTGGCACGGAGATCACGTTTCTGGGCTAATTGGACTTATTCAAACAATGGGCAACACTGATGAACCTGGAACACTAATTATCTATGGCCCAAAAGGAACAAGAGAACACATGAATCATTTATTACAAAGTTGTGTATTTGATCTTAGATTAAATATTGAAATCAACGAATTAAATATTAAGCAAAAAAACGTCGTGTTTGAACATGATGATTACATGATTGAAGCCGCTCCTTTGGATCACACAACACCTTGCCTAGGATATACTTTCATTGAGAAAGATACAAGAAAAATTAATCTTGATAAAGCAAGTAAATTCGGTTTGAAAGAAGGCCCAATACTCGGTAAACTTCAGAAAGGAGAAGCAGTAAAAGTTAATTCTAAACTTGTTCATCCTGATGATGTTTCTTCAATTAAGAAAGGAAAGAAGGTTGCATTTATTCTTGATACTACTTTGACAAATACCTGTTATGATCTTGCTGAAAACGCGGATGTTCTTGTTTGTGAAGCAACCTTTGAATCCAGTAAAGAGGAAAAAGCTCTTCAATTTAAACATATGACTACTGAACAAGTTGGTTTGATTGCAAACAATTCGAACGTAAAAAAATTAATTCTTACTCATTTTTCTCAGCGTTACAAAACTTTACATGATCTAGATGATGAAATCAAGAATTTATTTCAGAACACGCTTCTTGCTTATGACTTCATGAAGGTTAAATTATAATTACATCCGTTCTAGTCTTGCTATTCTTTCTTCTATTGGGGGATGTGTTGAGAATAATCCTGTCAACCATCCTTTCTGTTTTCTGAATGGCGTGCTAATGAATAAATGTGCTGTTGCTTTGTTTGCGGAATCAACAAGCGGATCTGGATCGTCTTTTATCTTCTTGAGCGCATTTGCCAGCCCAGCAGGATATCTCGTCAACATTGCTCCTGTTGCATCTGCTGTGTATTCTCTTTTTCTGCTTAATGCAAGTTTTATCATTTCTCCAATCAACGGAGCAAGTATTGCGAGGACTAATCCTATCAATATAAATATTATTTGCGCCTGTCCTCCTTCTCTATCATTACTTCCTCTTCCGCCCCAGAGAAAACTTCTTAGCATGAAATCAGAGAGCATAACTATTACTCCCACCATCACTGCTGCAATCATCATTGATCTTATATCATAATTTTTTATGTGCGCCATTTCATGCGCAACCACTCCTTCGAGTTCTTCACGATTTAACTTATTTAACAATCCTGTTGTTACAACGATTGCGCTGTGTTCTGGATCTCTTCCTGTTGCGAATGCATTTAATGCAGTATCATCTATTACATATGTTTTTGGAACAACTGATAATCCTGCTGCAATTGAAAGTCCTTCAACAGTATGAAATAAATGTGGATATTCTTTTTTTGTAACAGGTTTTGCTTTTGTTAAAGCAAGCAACATATCTGCTCCTGAAAACCATGCAATTAACGCGTAGACTAATCCAAATATTAATGCAAGTATTACTCCGAATTCTATGCTTCCCCAGAATAGTCCTACAACCACTCCAAGTATTCCTATTAATATCAAAAAGAAGAAGAATAGCAATACAGATAATCTGTTATTCTTTTTTATTTCATCAAAGTGGATTAGTCTTTCGGCCATTATTTACACCAAAAAAATAAGAAAAAAATCAGAATTGAACTTTTACGTTCTTCTTTTCTGATTCTTGTGCTTTGAACATTTCTTGCTTTGTGAAGCTTAACATGTTTGCAAATATATTGTTTGGAAACAATTGTATCTTCGTATTGAATCTCATTACAATGTCATTGTAGAATTGTCTTGAGTAAGCAATTTTGTTTTCTGTTCCTGAGATTTCTTCTTGCAATTGTAAGAAGTTCTCGTTTGCTTTTAGTTGAGGATAATTCTCTGCAACCGCAAATAAGCTCTTTAATGTTTCTGTTAGTGCTCCTGATGCCTTTGCTTTAGCTTCTTTTGTTCCTGCATTCATTACAGCAGTTCTTGCTTTAGTCACATCAGTAAATACGCCTTTTTCATGCTTTGCGTATCCTTTTACTGTTTCAACTAGATTTGGAATCAAATCGTTTCTTCTTTTTAATTGTACATCAATTTGCGCCCAAGCATTTTCAACTTGATTTCTTAGTCCAATCAACGAATTGTACAAGATTATAATCAATAACGCGATTAGTACTACAACCCCCAGTATTATCCATTCAATCATTTTTAATCACCTTGTACCTTTGTTGCAAGTTTTATGTCTTCTGATTTTATTGTTTTTCTTCCTGCGTGATTTGAGTATTTGACTGCACTTTCCCCTATTTTTAATGCATATGTTTCTAGAGCCTCTTTTAGTGCAACTTTTGCATTTTCTGCCACTCTATATGCTCCTGCGTCTTTAAGTAGTCTTTCCATTGCAGCTAAAGGTATTCCTTTTTTGTTAGCCATATTATCTCCCCTCCAAACGACATGAAAGAATCCTAATTTATAAATATTATGAAAAACAAAACCTGATTTGAGCTTTAATTTAGAATCAGAGTTTTCCTGACAAATTTAAGAAACTATAAAAAGGAGCGAGAGTTGTTTTTAGCATGTCTTTGAAGAGTAGAGGAACTAATGCTGAACGCGATCTTGTTCACAAGTTTTGGGAAGTTGGATGGGCTTGTTTTCGTGCAGCGGGCTCAGGTTCTACCAGTTTTCCTTCTCCTGACTTAATTGCGGGAAACAATCTTAGAAAGCTCGCTATTGAAGTCAAGATTACAACTGAATCTAGAAAGTATTTTACTGCTAAAGAAATTCTTGAATTAAAGGAATTCTCTGAAAAGTTCGGCGCTGAGCCTTGGGTCGCGATAAGATTTTTCAGAAAGCCTTGGAAGTTTCTTCCTATAGAAGATCTTGTTCAGAGTAAAGGTAGTTTTTGCGCCACACAAGAAGTAGTAGAAAGAAGAGGTTTTTCTTTCGAAGAACTAATCAAATCCTGATTAAATTTGGATCAAAAACATAAGTATTTTTATCATCAAAATACCCGCATCTGAAATGTTCAAGAGGTATTCCTGTTCTTTTTGAGAGCATTATTGCATAAAAATAAGTTTGTGTCGAAGCATATTTTTCTCTATGAGCATTAGGTTTGTAATCCCAAATCCAGATTTTTCCATCTTCTATTCTGACTAAATCTATATGTCCAGACAAAGGAAGTTCAGATTTCAGTATTTTCTCGAAATTTTCAAATTCTTCTTTGTGTAACCAAATTGGAATTTCTATACCTATTGTTTTATTATCATATGATAGCATAAACATTTGTACATTCATGTGTGCGTTATCATAGTAATTGCTTTCTAGCCCCATTCTTGCAAGTAAACTGACTTCGTGTTCTAGCTCTTCTAAACTTGCACCAACTGAAAATTTTAGAACTGAGCTTCTTGGTCCTTCTTGAAAATATATTGAGGGACAGTTTTTCATAACAACTAAAAGATAATCTTCAAGTTGCTGAAACCCCTCAGAACACAAATCAGTAAGTTTTTCTTTGTGTAATCTAAAGTGATACTGCGCGCCGTGCATTAAAGAAGTATTAAGAATCATAAAAAAATAGTGAAAAGAAATAGTATAAAAAAGTACTTATTTTCTTTTTACTTTTCTTGCTTTTTTCTTTGCTACTGTTTTTGTAGCTTTTTTTCTTGAAGAAAACATTCTTTCTATATCTTTTTCTTCTGTTTCTATTCTTTGTTCTTCAGAAATTACTCTGTGAACTAGTGCTTCGATGTGAACATCTATTCTTGCTATTCTTCTTTCCATTAATACTAGAACTCTTAAGCTGTAGACTATTGCGAATAATGTTCCTATTATTATTGCAAGTATTACCGTTTCTAATCCCATTTTCATAACACCTCTTCTTTAAATGTGATCTATATGGTTTTTTTATTGAATTGAGTATTTAAAGTTTTTGGCTAGTTTCTTCAATTAATCTTATAAACAATGGTTGTTTTCTTCAAGTATGGCTGATTATGAATTTTGTATAACTCAAGAAAAAGGATGTGAGGAGTTTTCTTCTAAAGAACTTAGTACAAGGTTTTCAGTCAAATCTAATCTTGAAAAAGGATTTGTTGAGTTTAAGACAGATTTTGAGAAAGCTGCTGAACTTTGTTATTCTGCTCAAAGTGTTAAACGTGTTTTACTTAAAATTTCATCCGGTAGTTTTGAGGAATTTGAAACGTTACTGGAAAAGGTATTTTCTGATTTAGAAGACTTCCCATTTGATTTTATTAAATTTTCATCGTTTAAAGTCGAATGTGAAAGAATAGGCGCACACGAGTTTAACAGCGTTGATGTTGAACAAGAATTGAGCAGATTGTTAAAAGATAAGACTAACTCAGAAGTAAATCTTTCAAATCCCGATATTTCTTTTTTTATTCAAGTATTAGACGAGTGTTTTGTTTTTGGCCTTGATTTTGGAGGAAGGGATTTAAGTAAGCGTCAATATTTACTTTTCAACAATCCTAACAATATAAAGGGAACTCTTGCGTTCGATCTTTTGTTATTTGCTAATTACACCAATAAAGATGTTTTGTTGGATCCTTTTTCTCTAGCAGGAACTATTTGTATTGAAGCTGCAAATTTCGCATCTAATCTTCCATTAAATTATTACACAAAAAACTTTGCGTTCTCTAAGGGGATATTTGGAAAAGATTTTTCTGATGTTCTAAAAAAATTGGACTCAAAGGCAACTACCACGTCTTCTCTAACTATTTTCAGTTCGGATTCTTCTTTTAATAATATATCTGCTCAAAAAAAGAATGCCAAAATAGGTGGCGTTGAGAAATTTATCTCATTTTCTAGAAAAAACGTTGAGGATCTTGATTTGAAGTTTTTTGAAAAAGATGTTGATTTAATTGCTTCAAAGATAATTGAACCTTCAAAAAGTGTGCCTGATTACATCTGTAAATCTGTGTATACCCATCTGTTGAAGAATGCAAATGAGATTCTTAATAAAAAAGGAAGAATGGCTTTTATTTTTAGAAATCCTGATTTTTTTGTCGATCTTAGTGAAGAATTTGGTTTCATTCTGACAAAAAAAAGTGAAGTTTGGCAGGGAAAACAAAATTTCTATTTTTGTCTCTTTGAGAGAAAACAAGCAAAAAAGTTAAATAGCCCAAGTAAAAAGTAATATAATTGAATTGCGGAGGGGATTTACTTGAATTGTGACATGTGTGGCAGAGAAGGACAATTATTTGATGCAGACATAGAGGGCAGCGTTTTAGTTGTTTGTGCATCTTGCACTAAATTTGGGAAAATTCTTAGAAAACATTCAGAAGAAAAGTACACTCCAAAATATGTTGAAACCAAAAAAAGAGAAGAAGAAACAAAACCTATCAACATCATAGTTAGTAATTATGCTTCTTTAATTAAAAAAGCAAGAGAAAAACGAGATCTTAATCAAGAGGATTTTGCTAAACTTCTTCAGGAGCGAGAATCCACTATTCAACACCTCGAGTCAGGAAAACTTGAACCTAGTATTGCTCTGGCTGAGAAAATCGAGAAGCAACTTAAAATAAAATTAATTGAAGTTTACAGAGAGCCAGTTCTTACTGAATCTTCTACTGAGGCTGCTCACGGACCTTTAACTATTGGGGACTTAATCAAGTTTAAGAAAAAATAATTATTAATCACATATTTGAAGTTGTTCTTGCTCAGATAAGTATCCACTGCAAAGTATATTTTTTAGCTCGGCTTTGTCAATCATAGAACTATATACTTTATCATCAATTATTAATGTAGGATATTGAGTGATATTATATGTTGCTTTAAATAACTCTATTATTGATTCCCTATCTTTAAATGTCTCATCAATGGAGAATATCAATATTTTGTCTTTTAGAACTCTCTTGTAATAATCTAATACATTTGCTTGATTTACACAATCTGAACATGACACTTCATCTGAATAGAAATAAATAACTGTAACAAAATCATAATTTTGCGGACAGAACTTTTCTAAGTTTCTTGATATCTGCCAAAATTTTATCTGAGACAGCATGTATTCCCTTTTTAGATTCTGAAAGTCTTCACTCTTTATGTTTGCTTGTTCTTGATAAGTATCTATTCTTTGTCTGTTGTATTCAAGATCAGTCATGAATCTTTGAAATAAGACCTCAAATGCACCACAGCTTTCTGAGAATGGTTCTTCTTGAGCAAGTTCATATTGTAATTGTAAACTATTTAGATCCAATTTTTGTTTATCTGTTATTTCTTGAAAATAATTGACTCTTTGTAAGTCCATTACAAAACCTAGAAAAAAGCCTAGCAAAAATATTGCTAAAGTAATTATGAATGCTATAATATATTTTCTTTTTTCAAATTTTCTCATTTTTAGTAGTACCGTTTTTTAATTTATAAGGTTTCTTATTTTTTCCAGTCACTTCCTCTCCCTAACAGAATATCTTTGAATACTCCTAGCCAGACTACTCCTAAAAACAAGTAATATAAGAAGAAATACAATACGAAAGAAATAGTTCTTTTTATCATGAATCTTTCTCGGTATACTTTTAATGATAGCCATATCACAAATATGCTCAGTGCCAGAAATATTACAAATGTTGCTGTTGTTCTCAAATCCATATCATATAACATTATATCAAATTTCATAGTGCTCAAATAATCTAGAATGTTGAAATTAAACAACTTCAGCATATTGTACTTGTGTGTAATTGATTTCCACAATTCGTTTGCAACTAGAGCTACAACTACTATTCCTAGCAAGCCCGATATAAGTATTACTGGAAGTTGAAATAAACCAAAATCTCCATAATTTTTATTAAACATCATTTTTTTATAGTCTATTAAATTCTTGAACGTACCTAGGTTCCATCTGTGTCTTTGTTTGTACAGCGCTTTTATTGTACCTGGTGCTTTTGTATAAACAAATGCATCATTTGCTTGTATTATTTTGTAATGCGCCTTTTGTATTCTCATTGCCATTTCCATGTCTTCGGTTTTATGTGCTTCTCTAAAGTATCCCACTCTTCTAACAACCTTTGTTCTGTAAGTCGATAAAGGTCCTGGAGTCACATGTATCGCATTCAATTTACAAATGATACTTTTGTAAAAATGGTTGACCGCATATTCAAACCATTGTATTTTTTGCAAATAATTTTTAGGATCATAAACTTTTAACACGGGGGAGACTGCGCCTATTTTTGGATCTTCAAATTTTTCTACAACTTTTTTTAAAGCATCTGTTTCAGGCATAGAATCGGCATCTAGTGTTGCAAAGAGCTCAGTATCGACATACTTTAATGCATTGTTTAACGCGGAATATTTTCCTCCATTTTTTTGAGTTATTATTTTTATTCCCAGATATTCTCCTTTTTTCATTATCACATTCAGATATTTTGTACCTCTCTCAAGAGTTCTGTCACTAGAACCGTCATCTATAAAGAATAATTTTACTTTATTTTTTGGATAATCTAAATCATACGCTGCTTTCAGTGTGCTCACTATGTTTTTTTCTTCATTATATGCTGGAACGAGTATGCTTATTTCGGGCCATTCTCTGTTTTTTCTTTTTTCATCTTTTTGAGGAACATCAAATAACACCAAGAGCCAGAATATTACATAATACAGTGAAACAAAATAAATTACACTTTGTATTATTTCTATTGTTCCCAACATTTTAATTATACTCTGTTTACAATTATATTAATTTTCATTATGAATCTCTCCCAAATATCTATATATTTGTATTTCGTTATTTTTATATACTTTTACGAATTCTTTTGCATTAATCAGAAAAAACATCAGTCCTTCTTCCTTATTATTCCAAATATTTTGCTTCATTTCTGAGTCAATAACTATATACTTTATTGAGTTGTCTTGTAGATCTTTTTCAAGAGTCTCAAGATTTTTTGCATAATAGATCTGATCAGACAAAGAACTTTTATTCAAATAGTTTTCATATTTATAAGATAGTCCATCTGAATACGTTTTTCTACTAGCGATATCCTGTATAATAAATCCGTTATTTTCTGCACTCAAAATTGTGTCTCCTTTGTCTGTTGCTGTTAATTGCGCCGCACCAATAACTTTGTCATAACTCACTGTTTTCAATATTGTAATATTAAATACTACTAAGGAGAATATCAAACTACATATTATGAGCAACAGCGTTATATTCTTTAGAATTTCTAATCTCCATTCTCTTTTTATTAAGTAGTTAATTGCAAATCCTGCATATATTGCAAACAGAGTCAGAGTGATAAGTTTAATTGTCGGGTACACAATTGATATAATAAACAATGAACTTGTTACAAGAATCATTGTTGTTCGCTCTGAATTTTTCATCCACCAAGAAGCAATGCCTATGATAGCCAGCCCAAGAATCATTATTGTGTATCCTTGCAAGGAACCGAACTCACTAAATAATTCTCCAAAGCCCAATATTGTCGGAGTAAAATCAAGTAGTAAATTTACTCTGGAAAATAAAAATAATAATATTAATGTCAGAAAGTAAGCAATTATGTTTTCATATATTTGTTTTCTGTCTTTCACATATCCTAACAAATGTCCGACAACCATTAATAAAAGAGTTATTCCTCCTATTATTGCGTTTGTCCAAGTTAATAATATTAAAGTTAACGCAGTTACTCTATTATTTTTTAACGCCAAGAATACCGTTATTAAAATCAAGAAATAAATAAGATTCTTTGGAGAAAACACGGTGAAAACGTACAATATCGCTGGCGAGATTACTGCAACAACCACTCCATATCTTACAACTTCCTCATCTATTTTTAAGTGTTTCAATATTTTAAAGAGCATTAGCAGAGATAGTGCTGCAAAAATTATTGGAACTATAACTATGAGAATATTTGTAGGAATATATGTGTACGCAAACAAAACGTAAAATAAGTTTGTTGGAATTTGTTGTTCTTGTATAAGATCTGTAGTTAATTTTCCTGTATCTCTTATTTGTTGAATAATTCTTTCATGATAGTAAGTTTCTTCTGATAAATATGTTTTCTGGGACGTCGCAGTTTTAATCAAAATAGGCACACTTATTAATACTAGTATCACTATAATAAGCAGTAAACCGTATTTATTTTTGGCTTGAGTTTTTTTCATAGTTATACCGAGTTTAGAACACAGTTTACCTTGTAAATTATTGGTTCTTGAGTTTGATTATTTTTAGGATAAAGTTTTGTAAAACAAGTTTGATCAACAAACATTAAGTCGTTTAGACTTACTTTATTCTGAACTTGAGTAGTTAAAATTATATAATCCACACCATAATAATTTAGAGTCTCTAATGCGCTTGTTAAAAATCTTTGTTTGTAGATATCTGTTGTGTCCTTGTATCTTGTATTTATATTTGGAATAAGTAAAAAATCCTCATCTATAACATTTTTTCTTTGTGAGAAGAAGCTCATCACACCCCCTTCATTTGGATACGCTAGCACTGTTGAATTTTTCGGAATGTTTTGTCCCAACCATACAAATGCTTGGATATCTTCTTGTGACGGCCTTGCATCAGTATTTGTTAAGAAGTAATTGATGTTTGGCACAAACGCGATTAAAGCAAGCATGATTGTGATTATTAAAAAGTATTTTGAACCATATTTTAATTTTAATAGTTTGGAAGAATCGTAAAGTCTTTTGAACGCCTCAGCAGACATTATGCACAAAGCTACTCCTAAAAAAGTTAGCCCTGTGAACAAATCCGAGTATTGTAACCAGATAAGTATGAATATTGCTGCACAAACGCTTAGGAGCAATGTTAGTGTTTTTCTTTTTGTAGTAAACAACGTCAAGTAAATACTTACTAATCCAAATATTAGAGGAATTGCACCTATACTTAATATGCTCTCTAGGAAAGTTACTTGTGCAAACGAGTGACTTAACAACAAAGAGGGCATATTTTGCCAAATTATTGACTCTTTATGAAATAAAAATGCATTTTTGTATATTA
>Ga0172368_10001420_pt1 | contig 32816 bp, 18 predicted proteins | sample Lak11m_FD_114540 | JGI IMG/M metagenome (GOLD analysis project Ga0172368, IMG submission 114540) | Freshwater microbial communities from Kabuno Bay, South-Kivu, Congo - kab_022012_11m | ecosystem: Environmental > Aquatic > Freshwater > Lake | place: Democratic Republic of the Congo: South-Kivu...
ATTTTGTGCTTAGTGTTTCGATAGTCTCTTTTTTTTACAAAGAAACTAATTTTTAATGTTCGAAATCTATATTTTTTGACTCGTTTTAGTACTTACTCCCCAACTTTTGAAACTGACCCCAGATCACTCATCCCTCTCATTGACCATTAATCATTAACCATTAACCATTAATCATTATATTAAAACTTAGCCACAATAGGTATTTGCCTGCCGCTTCCGAAGGCTTTGGGCGATACTCTTAAAATAGGGGGGCACTGAAATCTTTTAAATTCATTGATATTTACCAATCGTACAATCTTTTTTACAAGTTCTTCGCTGTATCCAAGTGCTATTATCTGTTTTTGTGATAGGGCATTTTCAATATACTCAAATAAAATTTTGTCCAGAATATTGTATTCCGGTAAAGAATCGCTGTCTTTCTGATCGTGTTTAAGTTCTGCAGAAGGCGCTTTAACAATAGTATTATGTGGAATTAATTCTGCGTCTTTGTTGATATAATACGCCAACTCATAAACCTGGGTTTTGTACAAGTCTCCCAAAACCGAAATGGCACCACACATATCACCGTAAAGAGTGCCATAGCCTACGGCTGCTTCACTTTTATTGGAAGTGTTGAGCAGCACATTTCCGAATTTGTTGGAATAAGCCATTAATAGAAGGGCTCTGATGCGTGCCTGCAGATTTTCTTCAGCCAGATCAAAAGGCCTTCCTTCAAATACGCCTTTCAAAGTTATATTGGCCGCATTAAAGATATCTGTAATAGGTAAAATTTCGTAATTAACACCTGCGTTTTTGGCTGACAGCACAGCATCGGTAATTGAATGCTCAGAAGAGTATGGAGAAGGCATAAGTATAGCCATCACATTTTCAGCTCCTAAGGCTCTGGCTGCTAAAACCAGAGTAACCGCCGAATCAATACCACCTGATAAACCGAGTATGGCTCTTTTTAGACCTGATTTGAGAAAATAATCTCTAATGCCTAAAACGAGGGCATCGTGAATTTTTGCAATTTTAACATATTCAGTTTCTGTACAAGTTATTGATGGGGCATCAAAATCAACAACTTTAAAATCTTCATTAAAATAGCAACAACTTTCAATAATATGGGCTTTACTGTCAAATGCTACAGAACCACCATCGAAAATGAGTGCAGTGTGAGCCCCTGTCTGATTGACATAAACCATTGGGATTTTATATTTTAAAATATTGGCTTTTAGTATATTAAGTCTTTTTTCTGATTGGGTATAATCAAATGGAGATGCTGCTATATTTATTATTAAATCAGCATTTTCCTTTGACAAAATATCCATTGGACAGACATTGTAAAGGCCTTCATTACCTATGTTCCAAAGGTCTTCACAAACTGTCAGTGCGATTTTTTTACCTTTAAATTCAACTGTATTAAAAGACCTTGCAGGTTCAAAAAAACGAAATTCATCAAATACATCATAATCGGGCAGAAGGGCTTTGTGAGACCTGTTAATAATTTTGCCTCCATACAGGAAATAAGCTGTGTTAAAAAGATGTTTGCCCTTTACATCGGGGTTAAGTTCGGGAGCGCCAACAACTACGGCAATATCCTGAGTATGTTGTGCAATTGTTGCGACTGATTGCTGACAGTCGTCAATAAAAGTACTGAAACTCAACAAATCGTTGGGTGGATAGCCACACACACACAGTTCTGAAAATACCACAATATCAGCTTTGGCAAGTCTGGCTTTGTCGATATACTTAAGTATAGCTTCAGTATTTCCTTCAAAATCACCAATTCTATAATTAAGCTGAGCTAATGCAATTTTCATAAATCCTGTTTTTCGAAACTTTTGACGCCAATTTTAAAAAAAAATCCCGACTCTATAATGAACCGGGATTAAAAAAGTGATAAAATATTTTAAAATAATATTCCTACAGTTAATGCCACATAGCTGTTGTAGGCATTTTGTTTTAATAAATCAGGTGTATTATTGGTGACTTTATACAAGTCTTTTGATTCTTTTCTTAAAAAATTGGTAAATGCATTGCTGTAATTAAGGCCAAATACCATAGAAGTGCTTCCTGAAAGGTTATATTCAGCACCCATTCCAATATTCAAAGCCAATCGAATAAGGTTGATATCTTGTTCTATATTGACATTCGTTTTATCTGAAGCAGAAGTAGCTACATATTGGCCATTGTCATTAGCGGTTGCTTTTAGTCTGAAACCGGCATCAATACCAAATTGACCATAATACTTAAGGAAACCTATTTCATTGGTTTTCAATTTAAGTAATAAGGGAATGTTTAAATATTTTATTGCAAATTTTCTGCTGTTAATATAAAATCTGTTGGTGTCTCCTTCTGGTTTGTAAAATATAGAATCACTCAAATAATCAATATTTCCACCATTGTCGTTAATTTCAATACCTGTAAAAAAGCCATAATTAGGTGCAAAATTAAATTCAGCAATTAAGCCATAACCGAAGTTTGCTTTGGGTTTTGTGTTTTTAAAATCATTAACATTTGATTTCAAAAATGAAATTGAGGGTATGGCTTTTAATCCGAAACTGAATGGTTTAAATGTGTCAGTTGCAGGAGCATCTTGAGCTTTAGATAAAAATGGTAAACAAAAAACAATTGAAATTACAATAATTGCTAACTTTTTCATATTTTTGAATTTTTTAAGTTTTTAATTTTATTTGCAAAGATAAATATTATTTAAATTCAATGAATCAAAAAAATATTTGCATTTTTATCTTTATACTGTTATTTTTTGCAGCATGTAAGCCTAAACCACAATTTGATGTTGACTTATCAAATGTGGAAGATGTAAAAATCACTATCAAAAGATACGATAAAGCTTTATTTTCTTTAGAATCCAATAATTTCAGAAAAGGATTGGATTCTATTAAATCGGAATTTCCATTTTTTATTGGAGATAAGTTAGACACTTTCGATGTTATCAGCTTGCGTAATTATATTTCGGATCCTGTCATTATAAAGACTTTTAAGGATACTTACAACAAATATCCTGATTTAAAAGACATTGAAAAGGATTTGAGCCTGGCGTTAAAGTATTTTAAATATTATTTTCCCAACCACAAAGTAAATGAAGTTTACACTTATATTTCGGGTTTTGATTTTGAAAATCCTGTGAAATTTGTTGACAGTACTCTAATAATTGCATTAGATATGTATCTGGGAGCTGATTATTATTTCTATCCCATGATTGGTATTCCAGAATATAAAGCCTACAGGATGCGAAAAGAGTCTGTTGTGGTTGATTGCATGAATGAAATAGGGAAAACACTTTTATCTCCCGACAGGGGGCAGTTTAATTTTCTCGATAAAATGATTTATGAAGGCAAGTTGTTGTATTTTCTTGATATTACAATGCCACAGACAGAAGATTCTTTAAAAATTGGGTTTAAAACCTCACAAATTGAGTGGTGCATGAAAAATGAAGGCAATATGTGGGGCTTTTTTATGGAGCAAAACTTTTTATACAACAATGAAAAAAAAATAATTTCACGTTTTATGGACGATGGCCCTTACACACCATCATTTGAAGAAACTTCACCAGCTCGTACAGGAGCCTATATTGGCTGGCAGATAGTGAGGGCTTATATGGCAAAAAATAATGTAAATGTAAAAGATCTTATGATGACTAAAGATTCGCAGATGGTACTCAATAAATCAAAATATAAACCTAAGAAATGAAATAAAGTAATTTAAGTGCCTAAAGTGTCTAAAGTGAGCTAAAGTGAGCTAAAGTGAGCTAAAGTGAGCTAAAGTGTCTAAAATACTTAAATATAATTATTAATTAAAAACAAATATTTATGAGAAAAATTTCACAAATTTTAATGATGCAGTTGGTTATTTTACTGATGGCGTTTAATCTGTCTGCACAAACTTATGATCCCAATGCAGTGGATGGAAAAATTTACATTAAATTTAAAGACAATATCAGTATTAACATTCCTTCCAAAAGGGAAAAAGTCAATTTTCAGAATATTGATGTTTTTAAGGGAATGGTCAGTCAATTTGGTATTACACGTGTTACAAAACCATTTTACACAGCCAATGACAGCAAGTTGCAAAAGACTTTGGCCATAGAGTTCACACATTATGCAATGGTTGATTTATTGATTCGTGAAATAGCTTCAAACAATACTATTGAGTATGCTGAAAAAGCGCCAATATTCAAGTTAGATCACACACCTAATGATCCAGCTTACAGTACTACAGGCAACAGGTGGCATCTCGATAAAATTAATGCTTCCACAGCATGGGATATTACCACAGGTGTTCCTACTATTAATGTTGCTGTGATAGATAATGCTATATGGACCAATCATCCGGATTTGGTTAATAAAGTTGTGGCACAAATAGATTTGGGTGATGGTGATACAGACCCAACACCTCCAACGCAAACTACTGAATGGTCGCATGGCACACATACAGCAGGATTGGCAGCAGCTCACACCAACAACAGTGTAGGTACTTCGTCAATTGGGTACAATGTTGGTTTGATAGCTATTAAAGTAGGACGAGATGCAGATATGGCATTGGTTGCAGGTTTTGAAGGTATAGTGTGGGCGGCTGATAATGGTGCCAATGTGATTAATATGTCGTGGGGCAGTGCCCAGTATTTTCAAACCATGCAAAATATTGTTGACTATGCCTATAACAAAGGTTGTGTTTTAGTTGCTTCTGCCGGTAATGATGGAACCACAGCACTGACATATCCTGCTGCTTTAAATCATGTAATTTCTGTAGGATCTGTTGATGGAAACAGTAAAATATCGAGTTTTTCTTCTTATAACAGCTCTGTTGATGTGATGGCGCCGGGTGGATATCAAAGTGGCACTATATGGGACCAGTTACTGAATAACTCTGTTTACAGCACCGCCTATGGAACAGGCTCTAATGCTTATGTTAAGATGGCCGGTACATCAATGGCTTCTCCCATTGTTGCAGGTTTGTGCGGTCTGATGTTTTCTGTGGACAGTACGTTAACTCCAGCCCGACTCGAAAGTTATCTGAAAGCTACATGTATAAATATCGACTCTCAGAACTCAGGTTATATAGGCCAGATTGGATCAGGTCTTATCAATGCTTTTGCTGCAGTAAAGATGGTGCAAGACTCAATCAGTCCGCTGGTTGCTAATTTTACATCCAACCAAACATGGATACCTGAAGGTGGCATGGTTAATTTTACCGATATTTCAATAGGCAATCCTACAAGTTGGCAATGGTCGTTTCCGGGTGGTTCACCTGCAACATCAACAAATCACAATCCGACTCAGATACTTTACAGCACTGCAGGTGTTTATCCTGTAACCCTTACGGTTAGTGATGGTACTTTAAGCAGCACCGAAGAAAAAACTTTTTATATTACAGTAGAAGCCAGTGGTTCTTCAGCATGGTTTCAACAGGCTTCTGCCTTTAATACCCAATACAGAGGTGTTGAAAATATTTGTATTGTAAACCCATTAGTTGTATGGGGCACTGCTATCAATGGCGCTGCTACAACACAAACCGACTATTATACTTTGGATTTTACCAGAACAGATGATGGTGGTCAAACTTGGACGCCCGGCACCATTACAGGTGTGCCTTCTACCTATGTTGTTTCATCAATATCGGCAACAAGTTACAACAAAGCATGGATTTCGTGCTTTAACAGCGAAACCACGAGTGCCGACAAAGGAGGTGTTTTTGTGACCAGCAATGGTGGCCAGACCTGGGCCAGACAAAACACAGCTATTTATAACGATGCAGCAAGTTTTCCTAATGTCGTTCATTTCTGGAACAACAACGAAGGTTGGGCAATGGGTGATCCTATTGGCGGATATTATGAAATGTACAACACTGTTGATGGCGGAGCAAACTGGATTAGAACCCCACAGGCAAACATTCCGGCACCTATTAGCGGAGAATATGGATACACTAGTTTGTATGATGTGGTAGGTGATACAATATGGTTTGGGACTAATAATGGTCGTATATTTACCTCTTACGACAAAGGTTATAACTGGACAGTATCTACTGTACCAGGTATTACTGATATCCAGAAACTGACTTTTAATAATAATACCTATGGTATGTTACAGCAAATTACATATAATACCACAACCGGTGCTTTGGAAACCTTTAAAGTGATGAAGACAACGGACGGTGGAACAACCTGGACTGCTGTTGACACTACCGGCATGTTTAAATCAGACCTGGCCGCCATACCCGGCATACCCGGAATGTATGTTTCTGTAGGTGCTGCCCAGGGTGCTTCAGGCTCTTCTTATACTGTTGACAGTGGTGATAACTGGGTTTTACTCGATCAGGATATTCAATATATTTCAACCGAATTCTTGGATGGAAATACAGGTTGGGCAGGTTCATTCAGCATGAATTCAACTATGGGTGGCATTTATAAATGGAAAGGACTCATGTCTGTCATGGTTTCCAATTTGCCTATTTGTGCCGGCGATTCACTAAATGTAAATGTTAATGTTATTGGTTCACTGAATAGCGGAAATACTTTTACTGTAGAATTATCAAATGCTGTTGGCGATTTTTCTAATCCCACTGTTATAGGAACCCTTCTTAATAATGTGTCATCAGTTGTTCATTGCTTTATTCCTTTGTCTATTCCTTCAGGTACTGGCTACCGTGTTAGAGCAATCAGCGACGATCCTTCAAATACCACAGGTGATAATGGATTTAATCTTACAATAAACAATAAACCAATTGTTAATGCAGGCAGCGACATTACAATCTGTTATGCAGTTGACTTAAACCTCAATGCCAATGTGATGTTTTATGATTCTCTTTCTTGGTCAACATCAGGAACAGGTTTGTTCAATAATCCCAGTATTGTAAATCCTGTTTACACTCCTTCATTGGCAGACAGTGCGGCAGGTGCAATAATGTTGTATCTTACTGCCTACTCAGATTGCGGTTTTACTGTTGACACCTTAAATTTAACCCTTTCAACTACGGCTGTTGCTAATGCCGGTATTGATGTTTCTATTTGTGAAGGCGATAGTGCAACACTCTTAGCTAACGGCGGCAGTTCTTATTTGTGGAATACTGATCCTACCTTGTGCTGTTTGGCTATTGCCAATCCAATTGCAACGCCAACAGTTACCACAACATATATTGTTACTGCGACTAGCCTATGTGGTACTGCCTCCGATTCTGTAGTAGTTACAGTCAATTCCAAACCTTTAGCTCTGATAAGTACTAATGACCCTGTTTCATTTTGCGATGGCGGTAATGCGACATTAGTTGCAAATTACGATCCCACCTTTGTTTACAATTGGTTTTTGGATGGCTCAGCCACTACTGTTGATGACACCCTCTATGTAGCTGAAGTTACCGGTGAATATACTGTATTGGTTACTAACTCTAATATGTGTTCCCAGATCTCAAACAGCATAAACATCATTGCTAATCCATTACCTATTGGTACTATAAGTGCATCTGATACAACCGCTTTTTGCGATGGTGATTCAATTATATTAAGTGTAAGCACTTCTTCGGCAAACGATTATTCATGGTTTAAAGATGGTGTTTTGATAACAGGAAATGACAATAATCCATTAACAGTAAACACTTCAGGCAATTATGTTGCGCTGATTTTAGACAGTGCAGGATGTTCTTCAAATTCACCTACTGTAGGTGTTACAGTTAATCCTATCCCACCAACTCCAACTATTACTGTAAATAATGGCATTCTTTTCTCAAGTGCCTTAAATGGTAACCAATGGTATCTCGAAGGAAATATTATTGCCGGCGCTGTCCAGAGACCTTACACACCTACTGTTACAGGTAATTATTCAGTACAGGTTACAAGTCCCGAAGGTTGTAAATCTGATATGTCAATACCCTATTATATCACAGTAGGTATAGATGAAATTAGCAATGAATTGAATATCAGTATTTATCCCAATCCTAATGCGGGTATTTTAAATATTGCTGTGTCTTTTGATAATATTACAGATGTAAATGTAGAAATAACTGATGCTTTAGGCCAGTTGGTTCTGAATACCAATCTGAATGGTAACATCAACAGCAAGCGTATTGATATCAGCCATCTGACTGATGGAATGTATTTTGTAAAACTTACTTACGACACAAAAAGTGTAATGGGTAAAATAGTTTTGCAGAGATAATAATTCAGGAAAATAACTTTTTTATTTTAGAAAATCCCATAAGGCATTTGCTTTTGGGATTTTCTGTTTTTATTAATCACTTATTAAAGTGAAATTTCATCTTTTACAGTAACTTTGCACAAAAAATATTTGATTGCTAAGTGAAAGAAAAGATAATTAATACTATTTCCATTTTATGGCATTTAATTAAAATTTGGTGGCATAAATATATTGTATGGCAAGATGCTCAGGTGAAAATAATCAGAAGGGATTTTCCTTATGTTAAAGCATTATTGAAGCTGTATTATGATATTTTTATCATTTGGCGAAAAACCCGAGTAAAAAGGTATTATACCTTGGTATGGTACAAAAAAATTGCAAATCTGATTATTACATCGATTGTCTTATTTTTAATTTTTATTTTTTTAGTTGATATTAATTTTTTATGGTTATTTGGGAAGTCACCCAGTTTATATAGTATCAGCAAACCCAATCAGAGTGTGGCATCCGAAATTATTACTTCTGATGGAAAATTGCTTGGAAAATATTTTCGCGAGAACCGAACACCTGTGACCTATGATGAAATATCTCCAAAACTCATTGAAACATTAATTTGCACAGAAGACGAGCGCTTCTACCATCATTTTGGAATTGATTTCCAGGGTGTTATAGCTGCTTTCAAAGATATAGCAAGAGGTAAACCCCGTGGGGCAAGCACCATTACCCAGCAATTGGTTAAAAACATGTACAATACCCGCAATCAGTATTCTACGGGTTTGTTTGGCTATATTCCAGGCTTAAGATTGCTGATAATGAAAACCAAGGAGTGGACGACTGCTGTTAAATTGGAAATTTTTTACAGTAAAGAAGAAATTCTAACCATGTACCTCAACACGGTCAATTTTGGCAGCAATTCTTTTGGTATTAAAACAGCTGCCAGAACCTATTTTAAGACTACGCCTGCCAAACTCAACTACGAACAATCAGCAACATTGGTTGGTTTGCTGAAAGCCACTACCACATACAGTCCTATATTGCATCCTGATAAGTCGAAGGTGCGCCGCAATGTTGTTCTCGAAAATCTCTTTTCTCATGAAATTATTACCCGAAGTGCATGCGATTCGCTTAAGAAAATACCTATTGATTTGACTTTCAGTATGGAACAAGCTACTGATGGCGATGCATTATATTTCAGGGCTTATCTCGACAAATATCTCGAAAACTGGCAAAAAGAAAGTGGTTACGACATATTTTCTGATGGTCTGAAAATATATGTCACCATCGACTCTCGCATGCAAAAATATGCTGAAAAAGCTGTTAATAAGCAAATGAAGAGATTACAGCGATCGTTTTTTGAACATTGGCGGGGACAAAATCCCTGGAAGGATGAAAAAAATAAAGACATCGTTAATTTTGTTGAAGACATTGCTGTAAAAACAGATGCATACAAAGCACTTAAAGATAGTTTTGCTGATAACAAAGATTCAATTTTAAAATATCTGAATATTCCTCATAAAACCAAGGTGTTCGATTATAAAAAAGGTGAAAAAGACACTACCTTAAGTGTCATGGACTCAATTCGTTACATGAATCACTTTTTGCATGGCAGCTTTGTCGCTATGGAACCCGAAAGCGGAAATGTTCGTGCCTGGGTGGGTGATATCAGTTATAAGTTCTGGCAATATGATAAAGTAGCACAGTCTAAACGTCAGGCAGGTTCTACTTTCAAGCTGTTTGTATATACTGCTGCCATGATGCAAGGCATTTCACCTTGTGACATGCGTGTTGACAAGCCTGTATCATGGAAGTTTTTGGTAAATGGAAAATCGGGTGTGTGGACTCCACGTAATGCCAATAAAAAATATTTGGGCTTTCCCGTTACACTTAAGTATGCTTTCGGACTGTCAATTAATACTATTGCCGTTCAAATAGCCAAAGAGGTTGGTATTCCCAACATCATCAGATGTGCCCACTTACTTGGAGTAAAATCAGAATTGAAATTTAATCCTGCAATATGTCTGGGATCTTCTGATGTGTCTTTGATCGAGTTGGTCAATGCGTATAACACAGTAGTGAATGAAGGTATTTATAATGATCCTGTTTTAGTTACCCGTATTGAAGATAAGGACGGGAATATTATTTTCGAACCTAAAGTTGAGCCTAAACGCGTCATACCTTACGAAACAGCATGGCTGATGACAGAAATGCTTAAAGGTGGCATGACCGAACCCGGGGCTACATCTCAAGCATTGTACGGATGGGATTTGTTTCGGTGGAATACTGAATTTGGTGGCAAAACAGGGACCTCTTCCAATCATTCTGATGCCTGGTTTGTTGGTGTAACTCCCAAATTAGTGGCAGGTGCATGGGTAGGGGGCGAACAACGCTGTGTGCATTTCAGAACAAGTTCACTTGGTGCGGGCAGCCGTACTGCTTTGCCTATTTATGCACTTTTTATGGAAAAAGTACTTTCCGACAGAACCCTTAAAAATTACCGTGGAAAATTTCCTTTTAAACCTAAAGAAAAAATATCACTCAGCTATAAGTGCCAGACTGTGCTGCCTCCCGATTCAACATTGCTGGATTCATTAGGGGGTAATTTACAGGAAGCAATTCCTGCTGATAGTGTTGTCACTGTTGTGCAATAAGTTTATGTACTATTTTGTCCTGTTGATAATGCTTAATGGAGATTATTCAAAACTTGTTTAAAACTTATATTTTCATTGGTTTTAACGCAGTTTAAAAAAACATTATTTTTGTTATTAGATATATATTGGAATAATTATGTCTGTATGTGAACTTATTGGGGCTGTATTATTAAATTTGTTTAGGTGATTCAGTTTGTTTTAAAGAGACTTTTTTATGGATTATTGGTGCTTCTGGGCGTCATAATCGTTGTCTTTTTTTTATTTAATGTGCTTCCCGGAGACCCTGCCCGCATGATGCAGGGACAGAGGGCTGATCTGGCTACTATAGATGCAGTGAAAAATGAATTAGGTCTCGACAGACCTTTATACAAACAGTTTTTCAATTATATAAATGACATTTCACCGCTTTCTTTACACGAAAAGTCAAATACAAACAGTCTCTTGTATCTCAATGAAGAGAACTACAAGCCTTTTGTGCAATTATTTCATGTAGGCCAATCAAAAGTTGTGGTTTTAAAACAACCTTACCTCAGACGTTCGTATCAGAGTCAGCGAAAAGTATCAGAAATATTGTCAGAAGCATTTCCATTAACTGCTTTACTCGCAGGCGCTTCCATGCTTTTTGCTTGTGTTTTTGGCATTGTAATAGGCATTTTATCGGCTTTAAAAAAAGACAGCATTTTTGATAAAACAGCTTTAATAATATCTGTTTTTGGTATGAGCCTTCCGTCTTTTTTTGCAGCTATTTTGATGGCATGGATTTTTGCTTTTCTGCTGGCAGATTTGACCCATTTAAGCATGTTTGGCAGTCTGTTTACTGTTGATAATTTTGGAGAAGGGGAGTATCTCGATTTGAAAAATATAATTTTACCTGCTATTACATTAGGAATAAGACCTCTGGCTATTGTTGTTGAGTTAACACGTAGTTCATTCTTGGAAGTGCTTTCACAAGACTATATACGAACAGCCAAAGCTAAGGGCTTGAGTCCTTTTAGAATCATTTACAAACATGCACTTAAAAATGCGATGAATCCTGTTATTTCTGCTGTGTCGGGTTGGTTGGCTTCTTTACTGGCAGGAGCTGTTTTTATTGAGTATGTTTTCGACTGGAAAGGCATCGGTGTGGTGATGGTTGATGGCCTTGAAAAGTTTGATTTCCCCGTTGTTATGGGAACTTTGTTGTTTATATCAGTTATTTTAGTCATAATTAATATTTTTGTTGATATCATATACGGTATTTTGGATCCACGTATAAGAGTGCAGTAGGTATTTGTGTAAAGATAAAAGAGCAGAGGGAGAAGGGAAAAGGTGAAAGGTGAAAGGAAAAAGGTGAAAGGTAAAAGGTAAAAGGTATAAGGTATAAGGGAAATAAAGGGATAAGGGAAATGGGATGATGGGATGATGTGGTGATGGGATGATGTGGTGATGGGATGATGTGGTGATGGGATGATATAAAAATGTGGTGTTCACTGCTGACTGTTAATTGAATTGATTTAGTGATGTGGTGATTTGATTATTTGATGCTGTATTATTAATCTGTGGTAATCTGTGAAATCTGTGGTTTAAAATATAGGAAAAAGCACGAAATAAGAGGGGGGATAGAATGAGAGAGAATTTTGTATCTGAAAAAAAGTAAAATATTAAAATAAATTTAAAATGAGAACAAAAATCGTTGCAGGCAACTGGAAGATGAACAAAACAGCGTCTGAATCTGTTGTTTTAGTAAATGAAATAATGGCTTTACTTAAAATTAATCCGGTTTCAAATCCTGCTCAAAAGGTCATCATTGCACCACCATTTGTTTCTTTGCCCGTAGTGAGTGATATTATAAAGGCTTTTCCAATGCTTTATCTGGCTGCACAGAATTGTCATACTAAGTCTAAAGGTGCTTATACCGGTGAGGTTTCAGTTGAAATGCTGAAGGATATTGGATGTCATTATGTAATTATTGGGCATTCAGAAAGGCGCAGCTATTTTAATGAAAATGATGCATTCTTAGCCGAAAAAACAGAGGCTGTCATTAAAAATGGCTTGATTCCCATTTTTTGTTTTGGAGAAGTGTTGTCTGAAAGGCAATCAGGGCTTTATAAGGAAGTTGTTTTGAAACAGATTAACAATGCTTTATTCGCTCTAAGTGTTGAAGATTTTTCTAAAGTTGTTTTTGCTTATGAACCTGTATGGGCTATTGGAACCGGTGTTACTGCATCTCCTGAGGAGGCACAGGAAATGCATGGCTATATCAGACAAATAATTGCTGATAAATACGGTGTTGATGTTGCCGATGAAACAACAATATTATATGGTGGCAGTTGTAATGCAAAGAATGCAAAAGAACTGTTTGGAAAGCCAGATGTTGATGGAGGATTAATAGGGGGGGCTTCTTTAATAGCTGATGATTTTGTAAATATTATTCATTCTTTAAGTTAAATTTCTATGAATTATTCCGAATTGACAATACAGTGGGATGAAGATGCTGGCATTTCTTCCGATATTATTATTGCCCAACTTTCAGAAGCCGGTTTTAATGGTTTTATTGAAGAAGACAGAAAGATAATCGCTTATATTGATACTGAAAAATATTCAGACGATTTGTTGCTTAACTGTGAGTTTAATAAGCATATTACAGGCAAATTGAATTTTGAAGTTAAGGTTTTGGCCGATACTAATTGGAATGCCTTGTGGGAAAGTAATTTTGACCCTGTTTTAATTGGTAAGTGCATTATAAGAGCACCTTTTCATCAACTCCCTCTCCATATTGAATATGATATTGTGATAGAGCCTAAAATGTCGTTCGGTACCGGTCATCACGAAACCACTTCAATGGTGGTTGAAGCCATGCTCAGCATTGATTTTAAAAATTTAAAAGTATTAGATATGGGATGTGGGACAGGTGTGCTTGCCATTTTGGCTGCTATGAAAAATGCTTCTCTAATTGATGCCGTTGATAATGATGTATGGTCGTACGAAAATACTCTTGAAAATATTCAAAGAAATAATTATCCGAATATTAATGTATATCACGGTGATATTCAAATAGTTAAAAATAATTGTTACGACGTTATTATAGCTAATATTACAAGAAATATTTTGTTAGAATTTATACCTTATTTTAGCAAAATGCAAAAAAATAAAGGCAAGCTTCTGCTAAGTGGTTTTTTTATGGCTGATATTGACACATTGAAAAGTTTTGCTGAAGAGCATCAATACATACTGAAAAATACATTCTCGAAAAATAATTGGGCTGCATTAGAGTTATATAAAATGGATTAATTGTTCTTAGAAAATTACAATTTGATTTCTTTATTATGAAAAAAATATTTATTTTAATTGTTCTCACACTTTGTTTTTATATCGGTTATTCCCAGCGTACTACTAAGTTTTCAACGAATCAGACTGCATTTTTTGAAGAGCTTATTGTATTCTTTGAGAGTGTTGAAAAAAAGGAAGATAAAAAAGAGGGGCGTTTGCTTATAGAGAATTTTACTCCTATTTGGAATGTTATGGGTGACAGTAAGAAAAATATGATAATTGCGAATTGTAACAGGATGATTGACAAAAAGATGAGGCCTTTTCCCCAATTTAATATTTACTTAAGGACGATAATCAATTTTGAGAATGCCAAGCAAAATGAAGCTAATTTTAAAATTTTTCATACTATTCTTGAAACTTTAATTGAACAGTCGCGTGGTAGAAATTATATGGCTTATTTGGAATTTTGTGAAGGTCTTTTTCTGGATAATACACTCTATAAATCACCTACAACCCAATGGAAATCGGATAATAGCGGATATGAAATGAAATTTGAAAATGCCACCCCCTATATCGTTTTTAATTCGTTGAATTTAGCAGGCTATGCCAATAATGACAGCACAATAATTTATGATACAAAGGGCGAATACTATCCCATTGAAAACTCATGGAAAGGGAAAGGAGGGCTTATAACGTGGGAAAGAGCAGGGTATGAAAAGGATATGGTATGGGTTGAAATAAATAAATATGAAGTTAATCTTAAGTTTTCTAAATATGATATTGACTCTGTCACATTTTATAACAAGAATTTTTTTGATGAACCATTGATAGGCTCTTTAAGTGAGAGGGTTCTGGCCAACGTAACACCCGAAAATGCGACGTATCCGGAGTTTAAATCGTACAATTTGCGATTGAAAATTGATAATATTTTTCCTGATGTAGATTATGAGGGAGGTTTTACAATGAAGGGGGCAAAACTTTATGGTTCGGGTGATAAGGATACTGATGCTTACCTTACATTCAAAAGGGAAGGCAAACCTTTTATTGTAGCAGGGGCTATGAATTTTGTGATTGCTAAGAAAAAAATTTCATCTACAGGTGCTAATGTGACAATATATATGGATAAAGATTCCATTTACCATCCCTGTATTCAGTTAAAGTACAATGACGAAAGTAAGGAAGTCTCTTTTTTACGTGATAAGGGAGGGCTTTCAAACAGTCCTTATTTTAACTCCTTCCACAAACTTGATATGGATTTTGAAGCACTGTACTGGAATATGAAAGAACCCAAAATTGACTTACGCATGATTAAAGGGATGGGCACAGAAAGTACAGCTCTTTTTGAATCGAGTAATTATTTTTCGCAATACCGCTTTGATAAAATTCAGGCCCTTGACGACATGAATCCTTTGGCTGTTATTTTAAATTATACCCGTAAAGTCAATTCAAATGAGTTTACTTTAAATGAAATGGCCAGTTATATGCGAACCTCTGTTGAACAGGCTAAGATAGTGCTTATTAATCTTGCCAATCTGGGATTTTTGATGTACGACCTTAATTACGACAAAATAGTTGTCAAAGACCGTTTGCTTCAGTACATTAACTCAAGCGCAGGAAAGATTGACTATGATGTAATTCAGTTTAACTCAAGCGTTAATGAAGGTGTCAATGCCAGTATCAATCTGCTTAATTTTGACCTTAATCTGAGAGGTGTTGAGCGCGTTTTCTTAAGTGACTCTCAAAATGTGGTTATTTATCCCAAAGAGCAAAAGTTAACCATTAAAAAGAACCGTGATTTTGCTTTTGATGGTAAAGTAAATGCCGGTTTATTTGAATATTTCGGGAAGTTATACACATTTGAATACGACAATTTTAAATTAAATATGCCGGTGATAGATTCTCTGAGTTTTAGAGTATTTGATAAAACAAAAGAACCCGATAATTATGGTCGTTATCCTTTGGTAAGGGTTAAATCTGTTCTTGAAGACATGAGTGGTGAATTGCTGATCGATAATCCTTTCAATAAATCGGGGATACATCCCTTTGACGAGTATCCCATTTTCAACAGTAAGAAGGATGCTTTTGTGTATTACAACAAAAGTTATATTCAAAATGGTGTTTACACCAAAGACCGCTTTTATTTTCATCTTGAACCATTTACCATCGACAGCTTAAATACTTTTTCAACAGAAGGTTTGCAATTTAAAGGTTATCTGGCTTCTGCAGATATATTCCCTGATATCTATGAGCCACTTAAAGTGCAACCCGACTATTCGCTTGGATTTGTAAGGAAAACGCCTGCTGATGGTTATCCTGTGTATAAAGGCAAAGGCACTTATTATGACCTGATTAACTTGAGCAATAAAGGATTGATTGGTCATGGTACGCTTAATTATCTGGCTTCTGTTTCCAAATCAGACAAATTTGTGTTTTTCCCAGATTCAATGAGAGCTATGGTTCAGGATTTTGAACTCAAAGAGCAGGTTGCTGCCGTCGAATATCCCCAGGTAAGTGGCAAAGATGTAGATGAAAAGTGGATGCCTTACCAGGATCAGATGATTATTGCTAAAGTTGATAATCCTATTGAAATGTACAATAAGAAATCAAAACTCAATGGTTCTGTTACTCTATCTCCAAGCGAACTCACAGGTCAGGGAACAATGGTGTTTAATGATGCTGAAATGGATTCCCGTTTGTTTAAATTTAAACAACAGGTTTTTGATGCTGACACAGCCGACTTCCGATTGAAAACCTATGATCTTTCAGAACTGGCTTTTTCAACAAAAAATTACAAATCTCATATTGATTTTACCAAGAGAAAAGGAGAATTTAAATCGAATGGTGGTGGATCAAAAGTGGAATTTCCTGTCAATCAGTATATTTGCTTTATGGACCAATTCGACTGGTATATGGATAAAGAAGAAATTGAACTGGCTGTTGATGTGAACGACCAGATGAAACAATTGGAAGGGAAGACCATTAAAGAACTTGCCGATATTGAAATTTCCGGATCTGAATTTATTTCTGTACATCCACAGCAGGATTCGTTGCGTTTTGTTTCTCCAAGGGCAAAATACAACTTGAAAAACAATACAATTTTTGCAGAGGATGTAAAGATTATAAAAGTGGCCGATGCCGCTATCTTCCCCGGCGATGGCTTAGTAACTATCTACAAGAAGGCGCAGATGGAAACACTTAAAAATGCTAAAATTCTGGCCAATATGGTTACTCGCTTTCATACAATGTACAATGCCAATATCAACATTACTTCCCGTAAGAAATATACAGGTAATGCATACTATGATTATATAGATGAAAATGAAAAAAAACAACTTATTTATTTTGATGTGGTTGATGTTGATACCACCATTCAGACTTTTGCCAAAGGCGTTATTAAAAAAGAAAATAATTTTACACTAAGTCCTGATTTTGAATACTATGGAGATGTAAACTTAACTGCAAGTAAGGAATTTTTAATGTACGAAGGCGCTACAAGAATTAATCATGACTGCGATTCAAACAATCTTTACTGGCTTAGATTTAAAGCCGAAATTAACCCTGCCGAAATTTTTATACCCATTCCTGAGGATATCAAAGACGAAAACAATACGCCCTTATTTGTTTCTCTTATGAATTCGAGTGATACCATGTATTCGGCATTTTTAAAACCTAAATTTAAAACAACCGATTTTCCTGTCATTTCTTCGAACGGCTTTTTATATTTCGACAAATCGCGTAAACAATACAAAGTTGCGGCAATGGATAAGTTGCGTCAGTTTAACTTACCTGGGAATTATATCAGCCTCGACAAAGAAAATTGCTTTACCTATTCAGAAGGTAAAATTAATCTGACCTCCGGTTTGGGAAGAGTGGTTTTTGATGTGTATGGTAATATTGAGAATGTTTTTGCCAACGGAAAAACTAATATAGATGCTTTTATTATACTAGATTTTTTCTTTTCCGACAATGCCATGAAAATTTTTACTGACAATCTTGAATTGTATACTGACCTTCAACCTGTTGATATATCGAGAGAAACCTATGGCAAGTCTTTATCAGAAGTGATTGGCATAGAAGCTGCCGATAAATTTATCAGTGATCTAAACCTTGTAGGTAAGGTTAGAGGTCGTTTTCCTGAAGAATTGCAGAAAACTTTTGTGCTCAGCCATGTAAATATGAAATGGAATTCAGAAACAAAATCTTACCAATCGGAGGGAAAAATAGGCATTGGCAATATGAAGAAAAATCTGGTAAATAAATATGTTGATGGTTATGTAGAATTAGTTCAGAGAAGGGGCGGAGATGTGCTGAATTTATATTTTGAACTCGATAAGGGTGATTGGTATTTCTTTAGTTATCAAAACAGGGTGATGCAGGCCTGGTCATCTCATAAGGAGTTTATGCAGATTATAACCGATGAAAAACCGCAAAACAGAAAACTCAAAACCGACAAAGGTGAATCACCATACAGCTACTATCTGTCCTCAGAAAGACGTGTGAAAGATTTTCTGAAAAAATTTCAGCAAAAAGATGAAGAAGAAAAGGAAAATATAGACGGTGAAAAAGATGAAGAAGAAAAGCCGATTGAAAAGCCTGTTGAAAAAGAAAAGGAAAAAGAGGAGCAAAAATGATAACATCAAGCTTAAATGTAGCTGTTTTTATTTATTTGCTGATGGCCTATTTGTTAGGTTCAATACCTACTGCCGTTTGGATAGGTAAACTATTTTTTGGAGTAGATGTGCGTAATGAAGGCAGCAAAAGCTCCGGTGCTACTAATGCAGTCAGGGTTCTGGGGCTTAAAGCCGGTATTCCTGTTTTGGTTTTTGATGCTTTTAAAGGGTGGCTTGCAGTTTATATAGGGATACTTTCTGGTTTGCCTTTAGATTCTGAATATTTTGCTCTTTTTCTAGTGACATTAGCAATAGCAGCGATTTTAGGACATGTATTTCCGATATTGGCCGGTTTCAGAGGTGGTAAAGGGGTGGCAACTCTGCTGGGCATTGCCATTGCTTTATTTCCTTTTGAAATAATGATATTGGTAGGTATTTTTCTTATAGTTTTTCTGCTAACCAGATATGTATCCTTATCATCAATCACTGCTGCTGTGTGTTTTCCTTTTGTAAGTTATTTTATTATTGGTACTCATCAGTTGGCTTACGTTGTTTTTGCAATAATTGTCGCTTTCTTTGTCCCCCTCACACATATTAAAAATATCAAAAGACTCATGAGGGGTGAAGAGAAGAAAATGTATTTTAAGAAGTAAGAGACAGGATTATATTATTAACTCTTATAAACCCTGCAAATCTCTCTTTTTCCTTTTGGACCCGGTATTTTCTCAACTTCAAAACCGGCGTTTTTCATGGTCCTCCTTACACTGCCTTTGCTTGAATAAGTTACTAATATGCTTTCAGGAGTCATGGCATCATATATTTTTTTGAACACAGATTCACACCATATTTCGGGCTCAAGGTTGGGATTAAAAGCATCAAAATAAACAAGATTGTAAAAGTTGCTTTTTAATGTTGCTGTTTGGATTTCAATAAAAGATTTGCAAAAGACAAAATTCTTTGATAAACAGTATTCCTCATTTTCATAACCATCGTGAAGCATTTGAAATATTTTTTCTTCAACACCTGTCATTTGAGGATAGTTTAATTGAGAATAAATTTCTTTATTCAATGGATAAGGCTCAATAGCATGATAAAAAATATTAATTTTCTGTGCTTCAGCCTGCGCATAAGTTAATAATGCATTTAACCCCGTTCCAAAGCCAATTTCCAGAATATTAATATTTTGATAGTTATTGCTTAAGTAATTTAAACCGGCATTTATAAATATATGATTAGATTCAGCTAAGGCTCCATGTGTTGAATGAAAAGACTCTTCAATTCCTTTAAGCTTCAAAGAATGTGATCCATCTTCTGTTTTAAACAGACTGTATTTGTATTTTGATGAAGTAAGTATAATGGCTAATTTTTAAATTTTGAATATTACAAAATTATTAATCAATTTTAATTAAAACATATATGCTGTAAATGTTTTTTTGTTTAATTTTATCCATTAATAAGATCAAGATGACTATTGAGAATTTTATAGAGATTATTGAAAAAGAATTTGTCGAAATGCCTAAAGGTATTCTGAATGCCCAAAGTAATTATAAAGAAGTTATAGGTCTGAGTTCTATAAATGCACTTATATTGATTGCTCTTATCGACAATGCTTACGATGTGATATTGTCAGCAGAAGATATAAAATCGACTGTCACACTTGAAAGCCTTTTTGAAATTGTAAAAAAACTTAAAGAATAACTCTTAATTGAAATAAATTTTATATATTTGTTTTAAATTCACATTAATAATTAAATAGCCATGAACAAAATACTTCTTATTGCTTGTACAATTTGCTTCTTTAGTGTAACAACTTTCTGTCAGAATAATACTTTTAAGGATGTTAGAGACGGAAAAGTTTATAAAACAGTTGTTATTAATAACCAAACATGGATGGCTGAAAACCTGAACTTTGTAACAGAAAACAGCTGGTGCTACAATGATGATGCAAAAAATTGCGAAAAATATGGCCGTTTGTATTCCTTGGATGCTGCATTAAAAGCTTGCCCCAATGGCTGGAGAATGTCTGATGACAATGACTGGTCTGCACTTGTAAATACACTGGGAGCAAAACAAATTACCGGTGGTATATTGAAAGAAACCGGAACTGCAAATTGGAAAACACCCAATACAGGAGCTACCAACAGCAGTGGTTTCAGTGCCATCCCTGCCGGATTGAAATTAACTGATGGTAAATATACCAATGAAGGTACCATGGCTTCCTTCTGGAGTCAGTTTGCCGACAAATCGGGTGCTTGGGGAAGACATCTGACTTACGATGCCGCTAACCTTAACAGTTATAACTCTCCTGAACACAAAGCTTACAGCTTAAGATGTGTTAAGAAATAAAGCAATTTATTTTTAAATCTTCCTTTTAATAAAAAATATCCAATTCTGTGTTAACAAAAGGATTGAGGCATATAGAGTCTTTTCTCAATATGGTATTGGACCCTTTAGTAATATTAGATTCAACTAAAAAATACATATTCCCATAGGTTTTGCAGCTTATGGTTGTATCGTAAGCAACCCCAATACCTTCGAGATAATTTTCGGGACAGCCATTGGTACAAACTACCACACCTTTCTTTATTTTGTATAGTATCCTGTCGGCACTATCGAGTGGTGTGTTATTCTTAACTTTGAGTGTAATGGTTGCTTCTGGAATCAGTTCAAAAGAGCTGTTATAGTTTTCTGTCACATCATTTGCGTTGATAAGTGTGGTGTTAGGAAAATAATTGCTTTTGTAAATATATATTCGGTAAGCACTGGCTGCCTGCTCATCAAATTTAAAAGAGAAAGTACCATCAGTATTGCTGTTACTACTTGCTATATCCTGAAAATTTGAATTGTACACCCACGATTGAACAGAAGTTGAAGACAATGAAACCATAGCATCTCCAACTGCTTCGTTTGTACCTGGATTAATCACTTTACCTGAAATACTGACCTGATTGTCTTTCTTTTTGCAACTAGCAAACATGAGTATCATCAAAAACAACACAGATGTTAAAAATAAATACTGTCTCTTATACATTCTTATTGCTTTATTATTTTATAAAAATACACATTTTCGTTGTTTTTTATGCTGATAAAGTAGATGCCGTCAGTCAGTCCTTCAATATTTATTCTTTGTTCGCGGGATATTGCATCAAATGAAATTTTTTGTTCATATAAAGACTGACCGGTAACACTCAATATATCTATGTTGCAAGTGAGGTCTTTTTCAGCTAAACTAACAATATTAAAATAGTTTTTATAAGGGTTGGGGTAAATTAAAAATTTATCATTGTTTAAACTTATCATCTGATTTCCGGTGTAGTAATAGTATATAATGTCTGAAGCTGGGGAGGTGCAGCCATTAATCGTCACAACTACATAGTAAAAACCATCCACAGGGGGTAAGAAATACTGATTAGTGCTCTGTGCCACATTTTGACTGTTATACCAGACATTTCCGATAGCAGAACTAGATACTATTTCAATTCCTACCTGCGAAATTGTCGGTTTGGGAGGTATTGGATTTACTATTAATGAAATGACCAATGCAGAGCTGGGACAATTGTTCTCAGTCTGAATTACAAAAAATGTTGTATCGTGCAACAAAGGATTAAGGGATAATAAATTGCCCTGATAAACCATATTAAGCAGCGTGCTGTCGGAATACCAGTTAATATTATTACCTGTAACATTGATGTCATTTATTGAATCTCCAGCACAATAGGCAGGTTGGGTTGTTGTAGCAGGCATAGCCGGTGTAGAATGATATGAGATGCTGGTATTAGCCGGCAAACTCGGACAAGCAGGGAAAAAATATTGTGTAATATAAAGTACAGTGTCTGAGTTAAATTGTGCAGCATTTATAGCATTTCCGGTATCGACGAGTACAGTAAGTAAGTTGTCAGCATACCACTGTATATTTTGTCCTGACGCTGAAATGTAATTGGCTGTATCGGCAGAGCACACTTCAAAACCGGATGCAACAACAGGTAATGGTGGGGTTGTACCCACGGAAACTTCTATAGGTATAATATCACTACAACCGCCAAAATCAGTTTCTTTATAAATATAATAAATGCCTGAACTAGCGATATGTTGTGGGTCTGTCAGGGGCAACGTAACAAGGCTGTCGAGCCAATAGGATATATTTCCTGAAACACCACTGCTATCGGTAAAGTAGTTTGTAATATCTATGGTGTTGGGCTGACAAATAGAAGGTGTGTTCAATACATACAATTCAGGATTGAAGCATATAGTAAATAATGAGTCGGATTGATCAGAAATGGAAGGTATTTCAATATAGGTGAGTCTGACTAATACTTTGGCCAATATGCTTGGTGCAATCCAGTTAAAATAGTCTCCGTTTGGATTACCCCATTTACTTGAAATGTTATGCCAGGTAGCACCAGTATCAATCGAATAATCAATGTATAAACCTCCAGTCAGATAGGCACCGGTCCAAAGTACTTTTATGGTGTCACCTGCAACAAAATTTTCACCTCCGTTGGGTTTAATGAGTGTTAATGCAGGGTAAAATTTGATGGCAAATGGATTGTCACTGGTATCGTATATCAGGTTGTCATCTACATCAACAATTCTTATTTTACAAGTTGAGGAAGGCATATTTGGAATTGTCCATAAATAACTGCCCAGAGAGGCATCAACGCTATCAGCAATCGTAGTCCATGATTGACCATAATTGTCAGAAAACAGAATTTTTATATAGGTGGAAGCAGAAGCTACCCATTGAATATTCATTTGTGATGTCGGGTAAAAATTTAACCCTGAGATATTAGGTGTTATTAATGCAAAAGTGGGATATACAATGCTGAACTCATTGTCACTTTCATCATACATTTGAGTAATAGGAAGGAAATTTACCCTGACAAGAGCATCGGTTGTAATTTCAAAAGGTACTTGCCAATAATAGGTGTTTCCATAATTCATATTAAAAAATGTGTCGATATAATTCCATGTAGAACCGCCATCAGTAGAGTATTCAAGTCTTACTGCTCCCATCAAATTAGTGCCTGCCCATTTGATGGGGTAGGTGTTTCCGGCAATATAAGATTCACCTCCATTAGGCGTAACGATACTAATGGTTGGCAGTGGATAAATGGTAAAGTTGGTCAAACTTTGAGAGGTGTTGAGTGGATTAAATGCATCAGTAATTTTCACCTTGCAAAGGGTAGAAGGGGTATTGGGTACAATCCAGCTATAGACACCCATACTTGCATCTACATTTGATGCAATCAGCGACCAAGTGTTGCCATTGTCTGTGGAATATTCTATTTTAATCAACGTTGTGTTGTTGGCTATCCAGTGTATAAACACTTCATTGGTAGGAAAGAACTCCTGTCCTCCTAATGGACTGACAAGGGCAAAAGGTGGGTTGACAATTGTTATAAAATTATCTGATTCATCTTTTACAGCAGGTGCAAGATAATAATAGGCTTTAATCTTAGCTTCTGATGTAGGAACAAAAGGAACAACCCAATCGAGGGTGTCGCCATTAGGATCCCCATATTTCCAGTTGATCATTTGAGATGTTGCCCAGTTGTCGAGGGTGTAATCAACAATTATAGGTTCAACCAATTCACTACCCGACCAAATAACAGGTACAGAAGTACCTCCGACAAGAATTTCACCTCCATTGGGTGATGCTACTGATAGTTGTGGTAAAGTGTGTATGACAAATAAAGTATCACTGTAATCAGTTTGTTGATTGTTCAGACTTGTAATTCTTATCCTGCAGAAATCAGAAGACGTATTAGGGACATTCCAAGTGTATTGTCCAAGACTGGCATGTACATTTGTAGCTAAAGTATGCCAAGTAGTATCATTATCGTAGGTGTATTCTATATTGAGTAAGGATGAATCAGTGCAAACCCATTGAATAATTTCCTCATTAAAAGGGTAAAGTGTTTCAGTACCATTGGGATAAATCAATGAAAATGGAGGACTTTGAATAGTAAAAACAGAATTACTCTGGCTCGACACAGCTGGTACATCGTACGAAAAGACCTTTACCAAAGCATTATTTGTGTAATTATAAGGCACAAACCACTGATAACTTGCTCCATTGGGCATGCTCCACACCTCATCAATATATTCCCAAGAGTATCCCAAATCTACAGAGTAATAAATTTTAACTGCATTTGTCAAATTAGATCCAGTCCAGCTTATAGTGTGTGTGCTTCCCGAAATCATTGTTTCTCCTCCAAGAGGGGTATTCAATTGAATTGTAGGCAAGGTTCTAATTGTAAAAGTGCTGTTGCTTATATCATAAGTTAATGGGTTGCTGACATCAGTAACTCTTACCAGGCATTGGATTGAAGGCGTGTTGGGTACAATCCAGTCATAGATGCCTGTGGTTCCGTTAATGCTTTGCTCAATATTTATCCATGTATTTCCATTATTAATTGAATAATCAATTTTTACGTTTGAAATTCCGGCAGTAACCCATTTAATCTGTACCAGATTTGTAGGATAATATGACTCTTGTCCATTGGGTGAAATAAGAGAAAAAGTAGGGAATACAATAGAAAAAACAGTATCGCTTTCATCATATACAGTGGGGGCTTCAAGCATCCTGACTCTTACTTTTGCTGTAGAAGTGTTGATAAATGGTATTGTTACAGGATATGAACCTCCCGAAGCCCATCCCCAAACACCGCCTGCGTATGTGGATGTCAGCCAGTTATTGGTTGAGAATTCCATAATAAGGTTGCCATCTAAGTTACTGCCGGTCCAGATAATATGAGTCGTATCACCTGCTGTCCATGTTTCGCCTCCGTTGGGTTGAATCAGTGAAATAGTCGGAAGAACTTTAATAGTGAAAACATCATTACTGACATCGAAATTAGTTGAATTTAAATCGGTTAACTTTACCAAACAATTATAGGAGGGTGTATTGGGAATTGTCCAGGCATACACGTTGAGTGATGCATTTATGCTGTCAGCAACTAATATCCAACTGTTGCCATTATTTATAGAATATTCAATTTTAATGAGGTTTGTGTTCTGAGCAATCCATTGAATACTAATGACATTTCCGGGGTAGTAATTATAGCCGCCATTAGGTGTAATCAATGAAAAGGGAGGCAGAATGATGCTAAAGGGAACATCACTTACATCAGAAACACTTTGTATGTCCCATAGTTTGGCCCTGATTATAACATTCTGACTTTGATAAAAAGGCACAGACCATGAAAATGATCCTCCTGTAGAATTGCCATAACCCCATCCTAGATATTGCCATGTGTTGCCTCCGTTTAATGAATATTCAAGATATACAGAAGTGTTAATGTTACTTCCTGTCCATTCAATATCAAATAATGTCCCTGCTGTCAACACTTCACCTCCATTGGGAGCAACAATATTTATAGTTGGCAAATTGTTGATTGTAAATGTGTTATTAGAAATGTCAGTAAGTAATGTGTCGTTTAAATCTGTAATTTTAATTAAACAGTTGGCCGATGGTGTATTTGGAATCAGCCATGTGTAAGTATTTGAAGATGCAATAACACTATCTGCTACCAATAACCAATTCAAACCATTATCGGTTGAATAATTAATGCTGATGTAAGTAGAATTGCTTGCATTCCATTCAATAGTCTTGGTGTTACCGGGATAGAGACTTTCATTGCCATTGGGAGAAACCAGCACAAAGGGTGGCATTTGAATAGTAAAAACGGCATCGCTTTGGTCAAATACAGATGATACAGTCCAAAACTTAGCTTTGACGATGACATCCGATGAATTTATATAAGGTACCTGCCATGAAAAAGTGCCTCCATTGACATTGCTTGTAGCCCACGATAAAAATTCCCATGTTGCACCGCCGTTCCGGGATAACTCTAAATAAATATTGCCATCTAAATAAGTCCCTGTCCATTCAATTGTTTCTGTTTGCCCTCCTGTAAATACTTCACCTCCGTTTGGATCAAGCAGGTGTATGGTAGGAAGGTGCATAATGGTGAATGTGTTGGTACTTATTCTCACTTTGCTGGTATCGTTGATGTCTTTTATTCTGATGCGGCAATCGCCCGATGGAGTGTTGGGAATAGTCCATGTATATGAGTTTGAATTTGCAGCAACACTGTCTTCAATCATTTGCCACAATGCGCCATTATTGGTGGTGTACTCTATTGAAATATATATTGAGTTGGTTGCTGACCATTGAATAGTTGTTTGTTGCAAAGGATAAAATACCTGTCCGCCATTGGGTATCATTAATGCAAAAGAAGGCATCTGCAATGTAAAAACTGCATCGCTTACATCATTAATGTTTGAATTGTTCCATAATTCAAGTTTTATTAAAACATTTGATGAAACGACATAAGGTACTTGCCAGAAATAACTTCCTCCCGATGTAGTGCCCTGAACTGATCCAATATATAACCAGTTAAGCCCGCCATCAGTAGAATATTTTACATTTAAACCATTGTCAATGTTGCTTCCTGTCCAAACAATTTCGTACGTTACACCACCCTCAATCTGCTCTCCACCATTAGGCGAAACAATTTGAATGACAGGCAGGGGCTTAATGGTAAAAATATTAGATACAATAAAATGATTCGTATTGGCTGCATCTGTCAACTTTATCTTGCATTGTGTTGAGGGTGAGTTGGGTACTGTCCACAGGTAAGTACCTAATGTAGCATCGTAACTGGTTGATTCTGAAATCCAAGTGCTGCCACCGTTCAAAGAATAATCAATTTTTAAATTAGAAATGTTATTAGCATACCACTGAATTTGAATTTGATTTGTAGGGTAGTAAGCTTCTCCACCCAGAGGCGAAATAAATGCAAAATCGGGGGGTGAAATTGTAAAAGTAGTATTGCTTACATCAAATGCAGCGGGGTAATCCCAATATTTTACCCTGATTAATGCCTGATTTGTTATATTGTTAGGTGTTGTCCACGAATAAGTGCCTCCTGTTGGATTGCCTGTATGCCATGCAACAAATTGCCAGCTTACGCCGTTGTTGAATGAGGCTTCAATGTAAATGCCACTGTTAAGATTTGTACCGGTCCATACAATGTTGTGCAATTCACCCACAATATAGTTTTCGCCTCCGTTTGGCGAAACAAGTGTGATGGTTGGTATAGGATTTATTTTGAAAAAATTATTACTGATGTCATTACGATTGGTATTCTGAATGTCGATTATTTTTATCAGACATTGTTGTGATGGCGTGTTGGGAACAGTCCAGCTGTATGTGCCCAAAAGAGCATTAACACTGTCGGCAATCATTGTCCAGTTACTTCCGCCATTTGTTGACAGTAAGATTCTGATGATATTTGAATTTAAGGCTGTCCATTGAATATTAAACTGATTGCCGGGGTATAACACTTCATTGCCGTTGGGTGTGTTAAGCACAAATGAAGGGGCTTGTATCGAAAATTCAGTGTCGTTTGAATCCTTAACTGCCTGATATTCCCAATAAGTAGCTTTTATATAACAATGACTTGAAATAATGTTGGGAACAGTCCAATCGTAAGTTCCGCCATTGCTGTTGCTCCAGCCCCAACTGATATAATTCCATGTTGCTCCCGAATTTGTGGAGTATTCAAGGTATATATTGCCACTTATGTCATTGCCCGACCACTGAATGCTAAAAGTCTGACCTGTTTCAAGTGAAGCACCTCCGCCGGGTGTTACTAAGGTAATATGCGGTAAAATATTAATAGTAAAAGTCTGATTGCATATATCAGTTTCAAGCGGATTGTCAACATCTGAGATTTTTATCAGGCATGTTGTTGACGGACTGTTGGGTACTGTCCACGAATAACTGCCAAGTGATGCAGCAACACTGTTTGCAATAGCATTCCAAATCAGGCCATTGTCGGTGCTGTATTCCAGTTTAACATTATTTGAATTAGCTGCTACCCACTCTATATTGACCGACTGATTGGGATAAAAAGATTCCCCTCCACCGGGATATAAAAGTGCAAATGAAGGCAATACAATTGAAAATACATTGGCACTTGAATCAAGCACAGTTTGAACATCATAAAATTTTATTTTTATAAGAGCATTTGATGTAATAATATTGGGAACAATCCAACTGTATGTACCTCCTGTCTGATTGCTCCATGAAAAAGCCAGATAGCTCCACGACTGGCCGTTATTACTAGAAAATTCTAAATTTACTGCACCGTTCAAATCTGTACCTGTCCATTCTATCTGAACTGTGTCACCTACTTCGAGCGTTTCACCTCCATTGGGATAAACAAGATTAATGGTAGGTAGGGGTGCAATGGTAAAATTAAAATTGCTGGTGTCTATTATCAGTCCGTTATTTTCATCTGTTATTCTGACCATGCAAAAATAGGAGGGGGTGTTTGGTATTGTCCACTGATACGATTGTGAAGAAGCACTGACATTACTTGCAACAGTTTGCCAAGTGGCTGCATTATCGGTTGAATATTCAATGAGTAAAGTGTTTGAATTATTGGCTATCCATTGAATATTCTTTACCTGGGTGGCATAAAAGGTTTCACCTCCATTAGGATAAACAACTGCAAAATCGGGCATTGAAATTTCAAAAACATTATCACTTATGTCAGTCACACTCTGATTATCCCAATATGTCAGTTTTATTTTGGCATTTGTTGACTCAACAAAAGGAATGTTCCACGATAAAGTGCCCCCTGTATCAGCACTCCATGCCCAATACAGATAATTCCACGATTGACCATTGTTAGTAGAATATTCTATATATATATTGCCATTAATTCCTGAACCTGTCCAAACAATATCATGCGTAGAATTGGCCTCCCAAACTTCACTACCATTGGGTGACTCAAGTGTTATTGTCTGTGCATTGACTGAGAATACAGAATATAATAATGCAGAACAGAATAAAACAAACCGTAAAGTTGTATTAAATTTTGAAATATTCATGCAGATAGGTGTTTTTTATTACACAAATATAAGGAAAATTTATTTAGAATGAGATGATTTGGAATTATTAAAAATCATGTATTTTAAGCATTTTATTGGATGAGTATTTTGTTATAAAAAAAATTAACAATTTTATTTTATTGAAAATCAAATATATAAAAAAATATTGAAAATAAATAGTACTATGTATAACATAGTACTAAAATTTTATATATATTTGCATCATGATTACAAACATAGAAAATAATAAAGCTCAAATGCGCAAGGGGGTACTCGAATTATGTATTTTGAGTTTGCTTTCCCAAAAAGATATGTATGTAAGTGATATATTGGAGGAAATGAAAAAAACCGAATTAATTGTGGTAGAAGGAACATTGTATCCCTTGCTTATGCGATTAAAGAACGACAATTTGCTTACATACAGATGGGAGGAGTCTAAAATGGGTCCTCCCCGAAAATATTATAAAATAACAGAAGAAGGAAACGCTTTTTTTAATGAACTTAAACTGACGTGGTATGAAATGACACAATCAGTAAATAGTCTCTTAGATTTAAAATAAATGAAAAAACTAATGTTCATGCACTAAAACTGTTATTTGGAAAAAAATTAAACATATAAAAAGTATCTGTAAACAAAAAGTATTTAAACAAAAAAAATATAATTCACAAACATATTAAAATTTTAAAAGATGAAAAAAACAGTAACAGCCAATATAGGAGGCATAATATTTCATATTGATGAAGATGCGTATGATATTTTATTCCAATATCTGACTGCCATTAAGAACCGTTATCAGGGAACAGAAGGCAATGCAGATATTATAGGTGATATAGAAACACGTATTTCTGAAATTTTACAAGGTAAAATCAGCAATGCCAAACAGGTCGTAACTATTGAAGATGTGAATGCCGTTATTGAAATTATGGGTAAAGTGGAACAGTTTGAAGATGGGAATTTTAACAATAATGAAACAAATGCAGCGTATGATGAAAAATCTACTTATAAAAAATTGTACAGAGATGATGATGATAAAATTATAGCCGGTGTTTGCAGTGGGATAGGTGCTTATTTTAATGTTGATGCTCTTTGGATCAGATTAGGATTTATTTTGTCAACATTGCTTTTTTCGACAGGTTTGTGGATATATCTTGTGCTTTGGATAATAGTACCCAAGGCCAAAAGCACAAAGGAAAAACTCGAAATGAAAGGAAAGAAGATCAATATTTCAAATATTGAAAGTACTATCAGAGAGGATTTGGAAGATCTTAAAACAAAATTTCACGAGTTTAAAGATGAGGCAAAAGACACCATCAAAAAGCAAAAAAAAAACAAAAATGGTGTTGAAAAATTTCTTCACTTAATTTTTAACATCATAAAGTATTTTGTAAAGTCAATAGCAGTAATTGTGGGTATTGTTTTTATTTTTCTGGGTATATTTTTATTAATTGGATTTGTCAGTTCTTTTTTTAGTGCATTCCCTATAAATATTGGCCCGAATGATTTAAATATCAGCAGTATATCCATTCCCGAATTGCTCAACATATTTTTTCCATCTCTCTTTTTTATTTATGTTTCAGTTATAGGCATTATCTTTTTGATTGCAACGCCCTTAATAATGTTTATTTATTATGGTTTTAAATTGGTTTTTGGGTTCAAATACAGCAATAAAATCATTGGATTTACAAGTTTTTCACTTTGGATTATTGGACTGGTGCTTTGTTTAATATCTGCATTTCAAATTGTTAGAAATTTTTCAAATAAAACGGTGGTTACTGAAAGATTTGTTAGCAGTGTAGAGGCTGATCAGAAAATATATCTTGATATAAAAACCGATGAAAGACAAAAACTTATTTTCGAATCGGAAGTTTTACAGTTTGGACACCTGTCACTTGTTTCCGACAGCACTAAAAATGTTCTTTTCGGAGAACCAAGAATTGAAATTTCAAACAATAATAAAATTAGTGAAGTTGAAGTATTATTGTTGTTTTCTGCAAGAGGTGAAAGTAAGGAGGCTGCCATAAAAAATGCCAAATCAATTCGTTATCCGGTAAATATCACTGATACCATTATTGAAATACCCCGTTATTACATTATAAAAGACAATTTGAAATGGCGACAGCAGGATTTAAAAGTTCAGATTAAAGTACCTGCCGCTAATGATGTGGTTTATACTAAAGGAACCAGAGAATTTATGGATAAAATGAATTGAAAGCAAGATGGCCATTTAAATAATGCCTAACTTCTCATTCTTTTCAAGCAGTGCTAAAGCCTTTGCTATTCTTTTCTGGCGCATTGCTTCTGTTTTAACAGAACTTACCCAATACACAAAAGATAATTGAACAGAGGGTGAAAATTTTCTGTAATTGTACCATGCGAATGAATTTTTTTCTAGAGCTGCCTGAAAGTCTGGTGAAATGGAAAAGTTTTTAACATTAGGAACAATCATTTTGGCTTTCATGGCATTGCTGTACACTTTTAACCCGGTATCAGTCATTTTACCAAGCTGTATCAATTTTTCTGCTCTTTCAATATTGGGCATTGACCACTTGCTTTTTGAAGTGCGCGGTGTATAGCGTTGCATGTATCTTTCTTCATCAATACGTTTAATTTGCCCATCAATCCAACCAAAGCAAAGGGCTTCTTCAACAGCTTCTGCATATTGAACAGATAGCTTGCCTGTGTGCTTTTTAAAATATACCAGCCATACCGATTTTACTGATTGATGGTTTTTCTGCAACCAATCACGCCACACCTGCCGGTTTTTCATATAGAGATTTTCGCAGGTGTCCATTTTGCGTGTTTTCTTATTTTGAGTCGAGCACTGTGCTGAAAAAGCCTATGCTGCTTAAGAAAAACTTTGCAGCCAGCAACCATCCCGAAAGCAGAAAAAGTATCACACCCGGCAATGCCAATGCAGTATTTGCAGTATATATACTGACTAAAAGAAGCGTAAAACTTATAAGTATTCCAATATATGAAATAAGGGAGGAGATTTTCATTAATTTGTTCATAATTCAAAATTTGCTGTAAAGGTAAAAAAGTATTCTTAAATTTTTTCTAAATGATATCACATGGTCAAATCTTTTTTTGAGGTGCTGATAGTAAAATCTTATTCAAAAAAGTTTTTTTTACTTTTTTTGATGCTTCTACAAGTTCTCAGAATAAACATTATATTTGATTTGACATCGCATACAAAAGTCGTTTAGTTTAAAAGAAGCAGAGATGTTTTTTAAAAATACAGTCTGAAAGACTGAATTACTTCAACCTGAGG
>Ga0172368_10001421_pt1 | contig 32785 bp, 32 predicted proteins | sample Lak11m_FD_114540 | JGI IMG/M metagenome (GOLD analysis project Ga0172368, IMG submission 114540) | Freshwater microbial communities from Kabuno Bay, South-Kivu, Congo - kab_022012_11m | ecosystem: Environmental > Aquatic > Freshwater > Lake | place: Democratic Republic of the Congo: South-Kivu...
CCGACCAGTTTATTATTTTTTCCAAATACACTCTTAGGAGAGTCAGTTTATTGTTTTGGTAGACCGACAGGTTGGCGTAGTGTGCAAACCTAAAGCTGGGAGCTAGCGTGATTAACCTGCTTTGCTAACAGGTGGGTGCCCTCACACACAAACCACAGTTCATATAAATATTGGGCTCCCGTATGATAAGTATTCAGATTATCATTAGCTGACTCCCAGCTAATTAAATTATACCATCAAAAAATTATAAAGATGATTTATCACGTTGTTAACCACCGGAATAATAACCGGAAATAGAACAAACATAAACATAATTATCATCATCAAACCGCCTGATTCTATCATATACATTACTTTTTGGACAGATTCTGGGGCAACGGCATAAAGTAGGCGTGATCCGTCTAGCGGTGGAAACGGAATCATATTAAATACAAAAAAACCAAGATTAATTACAACGATAATGCTGGCAATATTGTAAATTGATGAACCAGTAGTTACACCGGTAAGTTGAACAACACTAGCTACAGCTAAAGCCAATACAAGATTGGTAAGAGGACCAGCTATTCCGATTAGTGCCGCTCCAAACTCCTCAAACCGCACCCTGTCAGGATTAAACGGTACCGGTTTAGCAATAAAAAATGGTGGAATGTGAAGCAAAATTAGGACAAGTGGCAGAGCAACTGTTGTATAAATATCTATGTGTTTAAGCGGATTAAGCGTTAACCTGCCCTCGTCCCTGGCAGTTGTATCACCCAGCCAATGAGATGTAAAGGCGTGCATGGCCTCGTGAAACGCCATAGACAGCAAAATAATTATAAAAATAATAACAAGGTCGGATACCTGCAGTTGATCGAGCATATACTCAAGTATACCAGTCATCCCATCGTTTATGCCTGTATTTATTGTGTTCATTATAGGAACAGATAGAAGAGCGTTGACTAATTTACTGAAAACAGATACAATACCGTCCTATGTACAAATGTGAACTTACCGGTAAGGGCAAACAGTATGGCAACAACGTTAGCTTTTCTCAACGTCATACAAAAAAAGTCTGGAAACCTAATTTACAGAAAAAAACCCTTGTGATTGACGGGAAAAAGATTACTATGAAAATTAGCACGCAAGCTATTCGTACACTTAAAAAGCGCGGTATACTTACAACTACTTCTCCTCTCTTCAAGAAACCTTAAACTAAAACCAAGTTTAATATTTATGGTCTATTATTTGTCTTTATTGGCGTTCAATAATAGTTAGTTGAGTATCTTCGTTTAATAGATCACTTGCCTTCAGTTTAAGTTCGGCTACACTACCGCGTGGCTCCAGTTCAAGGTCCTTCAAGGCTTCTTCCAAAGTCTTCTGTGGTACTTCATATTTGATGGCATTATCAGCGTAGTGTGATGGAATAACCAATTTTGGTGCTATTTTCTTAATAATCTTCTGCGCCCCTATTGGATCAAGTGTATAGCCGTTACCACCAACCGGAATTAATAGAACATCTACGGTACCCAGTGCTTCTAGCTGTGAATCATTTAGCTCTGGATAAATATGTCCTACAACCGCTACCTGTATGCCATCAATAATTAGTTTATACATTGTGGCTGATGTCTTTTTGGGTTCATCCATAGCTGAACGAGTAGCAATACCGTTTACTGATACATTAGAAACTTCATATTCACCCGGCTGATCAATAATAAGAAGGGTTTCAGCGACTGGTTCTTTGTGTAATGCACCATAAATAACGATGTCTCCGTTTTTGGTAACGGTTTTTAGACCTACTTCACTTAAATTATCATCAAATACCAACCGCACTTTTTTAGAAGTGATGACAAAACAATTAGCCCCACAATATTTTATCTCCATATCTTTACTCCTCTGATGTTTTGGATAAAAGTTTTTGATTTTTATCTATTAAAATTTGTTTTTTGGACGCCAAAACATTTGATAAAAATCTATCTTTTACTTGCTGACGATAGCGAAATTCGTCATCTGTTAATACGGTGTAGCGAATCTCTTTGCCTTCTTTGGCCTCTAGCTCGCTAATAAATTTACCAAGTTTTGTTTGGTTAATGTCTCCAACTATCAACAAGTCGATTCCGCTTGATTCATCCCTGGTAAATTGGCCGGTGTAAAGAGCCAGTTCTACGTTACCAAGACTTTTTATTGTAACTTCACCCTTATCTTCTGTGGTAGATGTTTTATCCGTTTTGCCTACTTTTCCGCCACCAAAAATGATTGCCAACTGTTTGTAGTACTCGTATTTTTGATTTACCTCATAATACAAACGGTTGTTGTTAGTGTCAGAAGCAAGTATGCCAATGCTGAGCAAGTTTGCTAGTTCTCTTCGAACAGAGTTAATCTGTTCATCTATCTTGCGAGTAATTTCTCTCACGTAATATGAACGGTTTGGATTACTAAAAAACAGTTGTAGTAGTTTTACTCTAGTTTTTGAACCGAATAATTGCTCTATCATAACAACACAACCCTTGCATCGCTCAGCCTGCTTGCCAGCGGAGCTGTCAACACCGCTGAGCTTTTGGCGCACTGCTTCGTCAACACTTCCGCTACTCGTTCAATGTACTGTAAGTACATATCACTCCGTTGTTCAGTGTTTCCTTGCATTGCATCCAAATGCAAGGGTAGTGCACCATTAAATTTACTCACCACACCCTGTATTGTAGCAGATATTGGATTATTAAACTCCTTTATTTGTTCAGGTATGTTGTAATTATATCTACGGCTTTTGCCTTATTGTTCACCCATTGAATACTTTTATTGCGTTTAAACCATGTGCGTTGCCGACGAGCGAGTAAATAATCGTTTCGTGCAAACTGGACCTTGGCTTCATCTAGTTTTATCTTGCCTTCAAAATAGCCCTTGAACGCTTTGTAGCCAGGTGCTTGCAAACCCGGGGCATCCCATCCGTATTGTCTTGACAGTTCACTAACTTCTTTGATGAAGCCCTCTTTTAGCATTTTTTCTACCCGTTTTGTAATTCTGTTTTTTAGATTTTTTAGATCAGTTTGGATGCCAATAATGCAAGTATTTGGGCGCAATTTACCTTTTTTGGGGATAACCCCATTTGTTTCAAGTGTGCGACTTAAATGCCTAGGGTTTTGGCTATTTTCTGGAATCGGCAGTCCCTTTTTGATAATCTCCGCCTGAAGTCGTTCAACGCTAAGCTTGTTTAAACGTTTTCTTTCGTATGGATCGGACAAAGGTAAAAATTGATAGTCAAATAACACCCCATCTATGTATAACCCTGTACCACCAACCATAATTGGCAATTTACCCCTGCTGTTTATATCCCCCATCGCTCCAAGTGCCAGTTGCTTGAACTGCGCAGCGCTATAAGATTTATCGGGCGTAATAACATCTAAGCCGTAGTGGCGCACTTCAGACTGTTCTTTTTTGGTCGGCTTGGCGGTGCCGATATCCATTTGCTTATAAATCGTCCGTGAATCAGCGCATATAATTTCGCCGTTGAAGCGTTTAGCCACTTCCATAGCAAGAGTGGTCTTGCCGGACGCCGTCGCCCCCAGAATAACAACTAATGGAACCCTACTTTTTGCCATATTAACCTCAGAATTAGTAAATTACGGATTAGTTTTGTTGGTGCGGGTTTTTGCCTCTTTGGTAACGATTTTCAGAAATTCGTCTATGTCTATCGCTTTTTGTTGTTCTTTTGCCTCCATATCTTTGCGAACACGTGGGATTACTTTGTCACTTTCAATCTCTTTTTGACCTATAACTACCGCATATGGTACTTTCATCATCTCCGAATTGCGTATCTTTTTGCCAACCGACTCGTTACCATCATCAACTACGGCTCTTAAACCCTGTTCTTTGGCTTTGGCAAGAACCTTTTGGGCAAAATTAACCACTTTGTCGTCTTGATTTAAGGTGATTATGCGGATTTGCTCTGGTGCCAGCCAAACCGGGAATTTACCAGCAGTATGTTCAATATATATAGACAGAAATCGTTCAAGCGACCCCATAATGGCTGCGTGAATCATGGCGATTCGTTCACGCTCACCCGCTTCGTTAATGCAAACCAGATCAAAACCTTCCGGCTGATTGAAGTCCAATTGAATGGTGGCAACCTGCCATTCTCGACCTATGGCGTCTCGAGTTATAAAATCAATTTTTGGACCATAAAAGGCCGCTTCCCCCGTACCATCCACGAAGTCATGACCCACTTTCGACTTTATTATTTTGAGAAGTTGTCTTTCGGCTTGTAGCCAGTCTTTTTCCGAACCAGAGTAAGAAGTCATATTGGTCGGATCGTGAGTAGAAAAACGGATTTTCAAATCTTCAAAACCTAGCGTGGAGTAAAACCGATCAATAATATCCCATATTTTCAACGCCTCTTCCTCAACCTGATCCATTCTACAAAATACATGCGCATCGTCTTGCGCAAACGCCCTGACTCGAGTGAGACCATTGAGCTCTCCGGTTTGCTCGTCACGGTAGCACATAGTTGTCTCACGGTATCGGATCGGCAGTTCGCGATAGCTTCTTGGACGCCCAGCGTAAATTTGGGTGTGATGAGGGCAATTCATGGGTTTCATGGCGAATTCATGTTCTTCCCGAGTTTTGACTCTAAATAGTTCATCGCTAAACTTTGCCCAGTGTCCGCTTTTTTCATAGAGCTCTTTTTTGGTTATATGGGGAATAGCCACCTCTTGATAGCCATACTCATCTCGCAGTTCTTGTACGAAATGGTCAAGTTCTCTGCGCAAAACCGCGCCTCTTGGAGTCCAAAGCGGTAACCCAGCTCCTACCAAATCCGAGAAAAGAAACAGATCAAGCTCCTGCCCAATTTTGCGGTGGTCGCGCTTTTTGGCTTCTTCTAGCATTGTCAGATATTCTTTTAGCTCCTTTTCAGTCTCAAATGCTACTCCGTAGATTCGTTGCATTTGCGGGTTGGTCTCTTTACCCCGCCAGTACGCGCCAGATACGCGCATAAGTTTAAAAACGCCTACCTTGCCAGTGGATTCTACATGCGGACCGCGGCAGAGGTCTGTAAAATTGCCGTTTTTATAAAACGATACGTTTTTAACTTTACTGTCACCGGTGGTCGTTAAACCAAGCTCTTCGGCGTCTAACTCCTTAGCAACGGTCGTACCAGCTCTTTTTAAGTCGTTAAGTAATTCTTGCTTGTAGGGCTGGTTGTTATCTTTGGCCCACTTAATTGCCTCGTCAATTGGCAATTCTTGTCGGTCAAAAGATTGGTTTGCCTCGATGATTTTGTGCATTTCTTTTTCTATACGCCCAAAATCTTCCTCGGAAAGCTGGGTTTTACCTAGATCAATATCATAATAAAAACCGTTCTCTACCACTGGGCCGACGCCAAATTTGGCATCTGGCCAGATGGTTTGGACGGCGGATGCCATTATGTGCGCCAAACTATGTCTCATAGCAAGCAATTCATTTAATTTACTGTCTTTTGTAGCTCCCATTGCCCCTATATCATAGCACTCTCTGTTATTTGCCAAAAATAAAACAAGCTTTTCACGCCAGTCTGTGCTTTTATGTAAAACTTAAAAACTTCGCTAGTTGTTATAAAGTATGTGTCATAGAAAAATTTTTCGACTAATGAAAAAACGCGCTTAAAAGCTCTCGTAAGGCCTTCAAACGCGTTTCACAAAAACGTATCCCAAAACTTCACCTCCAGACATTGAGTTTCAAAAATCAACACCTGTAGCGAGTATCATAGCAACAATAGTATTATATGGCTAGTAATAAGCTATTGTTTTTTCTACACTAAAGCTGGGGATAAGTTTATAACTTTTATCTCATATAGGGTATTTGCACTTTAGAAGTGGTGGGTAATTTTACATTTATTAAAATATTAGGTATGCTGTCTCTGTTATTTTGGGCAATTAGCTCATTTGGCTAGAGCGCCACATTGACGTTGTGGAGGTAGCAGGTTCGATTCCTGCATTGCCCACCAAAATCTGCCTTTTTTTATTCCGCTTAAGGTGTTAGTAGTATTGACTTATATCTTTTGTTGTGTTAGCATTACCAAGTTAAATGGGAGGCGCTCATAGTTTGAGTACCGTTAAAGAGTCGCTTGAGAGTTTTGTTCTTTTTTATGAAGAGCTAAAATCATTCAAGCAAACAAATCGTATTAAACGAGTACGCCCTGCCACAAATGACTAGTTAAATTACTACGCCTAGCACATTTTGGGCAAAAAGCTTCGTTTTTTGTTTTGTCGTATGAATATATACGTCTGTGCTACAGACGCTCACTTTTCAACCTGAATTGCACTCAATCACAAAATATCTGTTATGGTTAGACATTAAATAGACTGATCCCCACCCCAGAAGTAATTCTGGGGTTTTTATATTTTTTAATTGTTCAGTTATCTGCAGTCCGTTATCCGTTAATGGAAAACTGTTTATAAAAAGAGTTAGACAACCATATATGAAAGCAAGGACTGAGGGCTGAACTGAAAGCTAAGGGCAAGATCTAAAGACAAAATACAATGTTATAAGTGTAGGATGTTAGGTTATGGATTATTTACAATTAGCTTTTAGCAATTTGCTATGCATTATCTATTAACAATTAGCCATTTCCATCAACAGATTATGGAATACGGACTACTCCTTGCTCCTTGCTACTTTGTCATCGGTTTTAACGGCTTTTTCTGTAACATCAAAATTGTCTAAATATTTACCAAACATTAAACGAGTTTGGGAATAAATTGCAGCCATTGAATTATATAAAACAGTAGTAACAGGCAAATAAACCCATTGGATTATCATAAACAGGTTTCGATGGGTCTTGTAGCGAGCTGGCTTGGGTGGCAAGGTTTTTAGACTAATAAACAACGTTGCAAAAACACCAACTAAAGCTACAGTCTCTATACGACTGGCAATAACCGGCAACTGCACAGCAGAGTAATCTTTAGGGCTTATTAATGCCGGCACAAATGAAGAAAACGCGATTAACGGGGGTGCTACCGCCCATGTAATGTGTCCTTCCAACAAACGCGCAAATTTACACAACAGATCAATCCTGGGGACTTTATTATCTGTAAAGAATCCCTTGTCTGCCACATATGCGACATCAGAAGCACCCCATGCCCAGCGCCGTATTTGGATAAATTGGGCCTTCAAAGTTTTTAGATATCCTTTGTTAAGCACCGCGTCTTGATAAATGGGCAGATAAATTGGGTAGACTTCGTGGTTTCCATCATAGCGAAAGTAAGTACGCCAAAACTGATGGCCGTCCTCTACGATGGTGCGAACGCTCCAGTAATCCGTGTCTATTAAGGACGCCATACTCTGGGCATGAGACGAAAAGTTGCGCAACATATTGGGGCGAAGCGATAAAATTATGTTCCAAAATGAGTTACCAGTGGCGATGACGCGCATCGGCGCCGGTGCATCCCAAATGTTGTTTGTATACATCGGTATCGGCTGGAAAGATTTATGGAGCGGGTCTGGGCTAACGGCATAGATGTAGCTAAGTGCTGATAAGTATTTACTATGTGGCCGATTATCGGCATCCAGCGTGGTAACAATAACTCGTAAGGGATCAGTTTTTTGTGTTTCCAAATAATCTTCAAGTTTACGACCGGCATAGGTGATGTTGCCACCCTTTCCACGTACTTCATTATTAGAAAAGGGGTGCTTTACGGCCATAGCGTGCCTAAAACGGCCACCGTACTCTTCTATTAGTTCCAAGGACGTTTTTTCTGATTGAGCGCCGTCCCTGCCCTCATATGCGATTACCAGTATGACATCGCGCATATCATAATCGGAGTCCAGTACGGATTGAATAGTTGGTTCCAGGACTGCGCGACTTTCATTATAGGTGGCAACAATTATAGCGTGTATCAATTGGCTGGGCTTATACGGCACCGGGTTTGCCATTAGACGTTTTAGATTTGCGCTATGCCACTTGGGACGGCGGATTTGGGCATCACAGTCTATCTCGCCAGCTTCTATTTCTTTAAGAAGTTGTCGCCAATCCAATTTTTGATGCTCCCGCATCAGCTTATACCCCTGCAAAGCGCGAATATTCAAACCGATTGATTTGATAAACCATAGCAGTAGGTAGCCAATGATAAAGGCAACAGTTATTCGCGGATTAAAAAAACTAATGACAAATGGCAAAATCAAGACAGACCAAGTAATTGCCCCAGGTAAAATTTCAAAAAGCCGGTACCGCCTACTACGTTGCTTCTCAAAAGGAATCTCTATGTCGTGTTTGTTCATTGTATTATCGCAAAACTAATAGAGTGTTACTAACAATAATCGCTAAGATTATAAGCAATAATCCGAGTCCTAAAATTAACACCGAATATTGCCGGTTGGCATTATAGACGCGGATGCTAAGAACAGTATTGACTAGTAAAACAATACCAAAAAACACCATAAAGGCCATCAGGTCGCTGATGTGCCCCACCTTGAAGGCGCTGACACCCAGATTTGCTCGGTATTGAGTAATATATCCCTGATTACGGTTTGTATCTAATTTGAGCAAAATAAGTATACTTCCCAGCACAGATAAGAAGACGCTGACAGTGAGCAAAAGTAGTATTACCCGGTCATGAATGTATTTTTTTGAAATGGTCATACTTTTTATTTATTTTACACTGTTTTTGTCTAAAAACTAGCAGTCTATTGGCGGGCCCGACCGGATTTGAACCGGCGATCTCCTCCGTGACAGGGAGGCGTGTTAGGCCAGCTACACCACGAGCCCTTGTTTCGCCGTTGCATCGCATTGCCTGCTTATGGGCAAAGCCCATAACCAGCAACGCTTTTGACGCATCACCGCTGTTTTGTCTGCGATACTCACTTCATCGTACCGTTTGTACGTCTTGTTCCGTTTCTCGACAAGAACAACGATGCTGCATTCAAATGCAAAGGCGTAACATTGATACATCAGATTGAAATGATAAGAGGATAATAACAATTTATACCTAAAAAATCAACGTCAAACAGAGGCGTATTTGTTATAATATGTCCACTAGTGCCACCTTAGCTCAGTTGGCTAGAGCATCGCTTTCGTAAAGCGGGGGTCCGGGGTTCGAATCCCCGAGGTGGCTCCAAGCGAGCCCAGTAGTGAGCTTTCGAGAATTTCTCGGCCATTTGATCGAGAAAATAGTCGCCTTTGGCGACCTACTCGAAAGTCTACTACTGGGCGAGTATAGTACAGCGGTAGTATATATCCTTCCTACATCCTTAGTAGTAGATATGCGGGATTAGTATAATGATAGTACGCTTGCTTCCCAAGCAAGAGGCACGAGTTTGATTCTCGTATCCCGCACCAACTACCATTACGGAGTATGGACAAGGGTAAGACGCGGGTTCAACTCCCGCTACTCGCACTAAATATAATGATAAATATTGTCAATCTTAGATAACCACAAGATAGCAAAACTAAACTTAACCGATTCTAGAGTTTGATAATGAGGCGCTGATGGTGTTTTGTTTTGAGTTCGTTAATGTAGTCGCTGATGTTTTTGAAGCTAAATACAATATGTGCACCTTTAATTTTATCCCCCTGCGTCTCTATATTTTTAACAATTTCCAGCCCAAAACCGGTGTTAACGATGCCAGATTGTTGACCCGGTTTTAGCTTGAATAAAGCATCGGTTACTTGTGGGGCTAGGTCTCGATTGGTTTTGTCCACCAAAAAGCCAAATTCCCCACCGTTAGCTTTGCTATAGGGGTCGTCCGAGTATTTTTTGGCAACATCGGCAAAACTTATCCCGCTATTTAATTCATTCAGGGCTGCCACTGCGCGGCTTTGCGTAGCTGTGTCCAGCGTAGCGACTACTTTTTGGGCTAGCATTTCTTGGCGTAAGCTACGCTTAAAATCCGCCACTGACCAGCCAAAGTTATCCCTTAAAACGTCTTCAAAACCCTTTTCGTTAGCGCCTAGCCGGTTTTGGCTGCGCACCAGTTCTATCTGAGCATTAAGTTCCTTGTCGGAAACGGTAATCTTGTTTTGGGCAGCCAGCCGCTTGACGTAGCCATCATCCACAACCTTTTGCAGAGCCCGCTTTTTGTATTGTGCCAATTGTTGCTTGCCAGCATCACTTTTGAAGTCTAACCTCTGTTGTACAGTGTAATAATGCATATAGTGGCGCAGTTCAAACAAGTAATTTTCGTAAGCTACCCAGTCTGAACCGGCTTTGCCAACTGGAGCCGGCACAACCTGTGTTACGTTGTAGAGAAAGCTAGTATTGGATTTGTACACATATAACGCCAGCCCGCAATACAATATAAATGCGCCCAGAGCCGAGAAGAATATTATGCTAGAAATGACTACGACCTTGTGCTTGGAGTGTTGCAAGGGGTAAATGTATTTTCGGGCGCTGGATAGTACATCCTCGCGGTGCTCTGTAATCGACTCGCTAGTAATAAGTGGCACTTTGCCATCTGGCGTTCGAGAAACTTTTGGCTCCGTTTGCTTAATTCGTCCGAGCCGTTTAGGTAATATTTTATTCAGCTTCAGTTTCGGTTTCTTCATTTTTTGATTCCTCAATCTGGGATTGCCCAGTTGCCATAACTCCTTTATCACGCAAAATCTTTAATATTTTCTTCTGTATTTTGGCAGGGTGATGCACCTCATGGATAACAAGATCCCCAACGTATGTTTGCATCATTATCGTACCATATCCCAGCATAGTTTCCTGCAAACCGGCAATTTGATAATTCACCATTTGTATCTGTTGCAAAGTTAAGTCCACCACCGTTTTATGGAAAAGACCTTTTTGGGTAATTTGAATCAACCGCTGGTCAGTAACAATAAATACGCTATAATACCAGGCAATCCAAGATGGAAACAAAACTACAATCCACGCTAACCAGCCAAGCGCCAAACCTCCAAAGAACCAGCCCATACCAAGACTGGGTTTAACAGCCGCCGGAATTACCCCTAGTAGCGGGCAAAATGCCCCTATCACCAATCCCTTACGCATCACGATTGGGTGCTTACGAAATAAGAATAGCACTTCTTCGTCGTCAAATTGGTCTTCAAAATACTTAACACTCATAGTCAAAAGTATAAAGCTTAAAGCTAAAAGACAAAAGACAAAAGACAAATACTAGGTTATAGGTTGCTAAACTAAAAGTCCAAAACGTAACAAGTTAGGGTGGAGGGTGGAGGGTCGTCGAGAGCAGAGTAAAACAAATGGTGAATAGCTAATGGAAATATACGTTATACGCATACAAATTACCACAAAGTTGAACCTTTTACGTCACGGGATACGAATTACGGGCGACTGACGATAGACGACTGGGGACTGGAGACTATTCGCTAGAAGCGAATTCTAGTTTATACTTATCTGGTGATGGCCCAGTAGCTCAATGGATAGAGCAGTTCCGTCCTAAGGAAAAGGTTGTAAGTTCGACTCTTACCTGGGTCACCACAGTTCTATGAACTGACCGTTTTGAAAATAATTTTGCTTTATACGTGGGTTAGATGTTCGTGGACAGTTGTGTAGCTGTGCAGTTCTTCCGGCCTAAACCACATTGCGATCTCTTTTTCGGCTTCCTCTACGGAACCCGAGGCATGTATCAGATTTGCGGCGCCCTTCTTTTGCAACGATGCTCTTCCCAAGCTAAGGTGCGCATAATCGCCCCTGATGGTACCGGGTGCAGAATCCTTTGGCCCAGTACTGCCTACAAGTTTACGAACAACTTCTACAGCTAAACCACCCTCTAAGACCACTGCTATTACCGGACCACTACTCATAAATTCACGCGTAGCATCTACTATCATCTTGCCAATTTCCTCGGTACTATCAGTATATTTAACGCCGTAGGCATCCCAGTCCTTTTTGGTTTTGTTGCCAATAACCGGAATGAGTTCGTCCGGATAATGAGCCGTCATTAGTTTTGAATCTGCAACTAACATTTTGCAACCAACGATTTTAAAACCGGCTCGTTCAAAACGAGCCAACACCTCGCCGACGATTCCACGCTTAACCGCATCTGGTTTGAGTATAATTAATGTTCTTTCCATACTTTTCCTTTATTTTTAGTTATTTTAATAAGATTATATCATACTTACCCTTTAGTTATGTCGTACAATGATAAGTATGATATTTAGCAAAGCTTTAACGGATTTTCTGGAATATCTAGAGATTGAGCAAAATCGCTCGCAGAAGACGATTGCCAATTATGACCATTATTTGACGCGATTGATTGATTTTGCTGGCGATATAAAAGTTAGTCAAATTGACTCCGAAATGATACGCAAATGGCGGCTGTGGCTGAACCGGCTTGGCACAAACACCAGTGATGAATTGCAAAAATCCACCCAAAATTACCACCTGATTGCCCTGCGCAGTTTCTTGAAATATTGCGCCAAGCGCGACATCCCCGCCCTGCCAGCAGACAAGATTGAACTGGCGCGAACGGTGCGCAAACAAGTAACGTTTTTGACACCCGAAGAACTGGAGCGGCTGTTTGCCCAGCCGAAGCTAGACACCCTGCCGGGTTTACGCGACCGAGCAATTTTGGAACTGCTGTTTAGTAGCGGGCTACGTGTGTCAGAACTGGTGGGGCTAGACTGCGATCACATCAACCTGAAGCGACGAGAGTTTATGGTACGTGGCAAGGGGCAAAAAGACCGGCCAATCTTTATTAGTGAGACAGCGGCTGGTTGGATACAGCAATATCTAGATAAGCGTAGCGATACGACTCGCCCGCTGTTTATCCGTTACAGCGGTAGCAAAAAGATTGATAGAACCGGTAACTTTCACCGTTTGACGGCCAGGAGCGTGCAACGGCTAGTGGCACGTTATGCCCTACTAGCCGGCATCACCAAACACGTCAGCCCGCATACCATGCGCCATTGTCTAGATGCTAATACCAGAATTAGTCTGCCTAGAAAAGTTGTGACGGCTAGAGAGCTATACGAAAGTAGTTATACCGATGTTAAAACTATTAGTTGGGAAAAGGGCTTCCAAACAGCTCAGAAGATAAAACAACGCACAAAACACTTCACGTCAGAGGTAGTTGAACTACGAGCTGGTGGATATGAGCTAGTATGCACCCCCGAGCACCGGGTTTTTACCATTAACAACACCGGGGTTGTGGAAATACAAGCCAAAGATTTAAAGAAAAATGACTATATAGCCGGGGTTAAAAAAATCTCACAAAATAGCAAACACTATTATTCACTGGGTATGTGGAGACTCATTGGCTACATTTGCGGTGATGGAACCGTTAGCCAGAGTCGACACGGGGTACTTATGTCAGATAAAAATATAGATCGCCTGAAATTCTATCAAGTAATAATCAAGAAAGAGCTTGGTAAAGATACGCGGATAGAACAATCAAGCTCATCTAGGTCGTTTACCTTACTTTGTTACCATATGCCCTTAGTTAAACTGCTCGTAAATCTTGGGGTTGGCGGTACAACACATAGTCTGCGAGTTCCTCAACGGCTCTTTAAGTCCAGCGAACAGGCAATCTCTCATTTTTTGGCTGGTTTGTACGATGCAGACGGCAATGAAGGAACTTCTACAAAAATATTTAGCGCCAATAAAGAGTTTTTGAAAGATATACAGATGCTTTTTTTGCGCCTTGGTATTGATTCACACCTGTATAAACGAGACCGAAAAGTAAGACTACCCCACGACAAAGGCAAGTTAATCTCGCACAGAATGTATCATATACACGTGCTTTTCAAGCCCGACCAAGAGTTATTTATTAAGAAAATCCCAACTCTGAAAAAAACACGTGCGCTTGGACGCTACGTGGGAGAAAAACTACCGGTTGGTGAAATATTAAAAGACCTTACGAAGCTTGGCCTTGATAACGGTAAACATTTATATAGCAGACGGGCCGATCAACAAACACTTAAATACCCTTCTCGATATACTACTGGAGTAATTGTCCCCACCAAGAAAACTGTAATGAAATTTTATGTAAGATTTAAGCGAATGGGTATTACTGATAAACGCATACATTTAATTAGACGTTTAGCGAGCAGTAATAACCAGTTGAAGTGGCTACGTGTTCAATCTGTTGAGAGAAGATCGTTTCAACAAGAGGTGTATGATTTTAGTATTGAAAAGACGGAAAATCTGATTACGGATGGGATTATTTCACATAATTCCTACGCCACGGATTTGTTGATGAATGGGGCGGATTTGCGCAGTGTTCAGGCATTGCTGGGGCATAGCAACATCTCTACCACACAGATTTATACCCACGTAACCGACCCGCATTTAAAAGAGGTGCATAAAAAATTCCACCGCAAAAACAAAGGATTATAAAATATCTATTCATCACTTAAAGCGGGTAATCAAAAGAGGGGCAGGCACCGTCTCCATTTGTACCGGAAAATTCATCCGTAACCTCGGTCGGTGTAACGCTTATTTGCTTACACATAGAGCCCGTTGACTCTACTGCAGATAATGGAATGCTATCATAGGCCGGCTGATTAATCGGATAACGTACTTGGATACGACGTAGCACATCACCCGCTTTGCCAGTTGAATCAATATTAATTTGGGATCCTATAAATTTGATGTTATTACCCCATGTGTCCGTTCCCCTAATTGCAACATAATTTTTATTTTCTAGTCCATAAACAGTTTTTATGCGGACAACATAGCCTTTGGAAGCGTCGGTCCCTGGCAAATTTGTAAAATTAACCTTACATTTGCGAGGTGTGTTAGCGTTGTTACATTTTGCATTGATTAGCGAGCCTTGATTTTTAATGTCTGCGTATTGAACATCTGTTAAGCTAACGCCATAACTGCCAGAAGCTAAATTATCACTTGGGTACAAGAATGCAGTAAAGCTATTGGCGGTAAGATTTGTCCGCGTAGGTGTAGCTAATTGCGTTATGGTTACTTCTAGTACATTTGTATTGACATTGGCAGCCGTCCAAGCAGAAAGTGGTAGAAGCGTTGGATATTGGGTGCTGGTGGCAAATGTTGAATTAACTGCTTCACCTAATGCATCCGCTGGTTTATCTGCATCCCAACTTATTTCAAGAGATGCTAGATCAGTATTTCTTATTGGTACAACAACACCAGACACAAGCGGTTCTAGTAATATCTTATCTACCTTGGTATTGATAAGTAAACATGTGTAGGAGACATTTGTAGATAATGTTCCATTCCATGGAGCAGTGGTCGTATCACAGGTGATCTTGTCTGCAAAATTATACGGGTCGGCCTTAAATGCTTTTATGGCGTCTTTTATGCCGGATTCGGCAGCGTAATAGGCTTGGGTGCTTAGTTGTCTGTCCAGTGCCATGCGCTGTTCACGCCTAGATAATTGGGCAAAACCCATTACGATAAGCGAAAGCACAATCATCAGAATCATAGTTACGACGATAGACACAAACCCCGTCTCTGCCTTATCTATTGTGTTATGCTTATTCATAATTATCATTTTACTCCGCTGTAGATATTATACGCTTTTGCACCGTGGTGCTTATGCTAACTGCTGCGCAAAACTCCGCGCCGGTCTGCAATTTACAACTTTGATGATTGTCTTCTAATAAGTCCGTGTCGCCATAGATAACCGTCAGATTAATGTTATAAAGTCCAGTGTTTGTGGCATCTGGCACTACTGAAAATTTGGCAATCCTCATATTAGCATCAAGCAATTCCCTACAGTCTGGCAAATTACATGATTCTCCACTTCCAGGGATAAGATTTAAGGGCAAAGCCGTATTACAAGATGAATATTTATCAACATTAAGCGCTTGGGGTGTCTCCTTAGGTATTTGCTTATCAAGCTTTACGCTATAACGATGTTCACCTATGCAAATTGCATAAAGATCCGAGGCGTGTAAGTCAGGATATGGCAGCGGATAACTAACCGGTACATTAATAGATCCTCCGCTGAATTGGATATCTTGGGAAATTATATCCATAATAGTCCGGGCGGCGTTTTGGGTTTTGGTAAGAGTTATCCCCTTGTAATAGGTGCGCCCCACCTGTATTAAGCCAAATGTTATTAGCAGTAAAATTACCGAAAATACAGAGGTGGCAATCATCAATTCCACGATTGTAAATCCAGCTAAACTCTTATTTTTGGTTGTGTTGGTAAATTCTTGTGTTCGTCTAATGGCTGATTTTTGTACTATCGTAGTCATTTATTTATCCAATTTGTAAACTAGGGTTACTTGGTCTTGTCCTGTGCCGTGAACATTATCCCAGCGAACATAGACTGTAAATATGTTTTCTGGCGTAGAACGAGTAATACCAATGTAATAGGGTATCCCGCTATTAGTAGAACAATTGACGTGGTAATCGAGAAAATTAATATCATAGGTGATATCGCCAAATACTTTCCGAGGTGTAGTTGTTGTTGCATCTAGTATATCTAAGCCACTAGTATTTGTTGCGCAAAAAATATTACCAGTATTATAAAGTTTATAATAAGCCGAGTTTACATCCGTACTAACGTTTTCGGATATTTGTTTGATTTCTTCTAGTTGGCCTTCGGCTAGTTTGAGGGCGGTAGTGTGTTCTTTAGCTTGGACGGTGGAGTTTAGACTGCGCCGCGCCGAGGCAAATGCTCCGCCCATAATTAAGCCCAGTACAGCCATTGCAAGTAATACTTCTACAATGGTGTCGCCTCTCTGATGTATAAGTTTCATGGTGCTACACCACAATTATTGTTATAAAAAATTTCAAGTTTGGTAGAAAGTTGCCTATTTTCACCACCAATGGTAATCAAGCCCGATTGATTAGTTCCGCCACTAGCAAAACAAATTTTTACACTACTGGCTTCTTTGATATTAACCGCGCCAGCATTAATAGATCCTGGATCGTCTATTTTAGCCACTGCATCATCCTTTGATGAATTTAGTGTAGTACCAACAATTGCATAAAGTTTAGCCGTTCTAGAACCACTTTCTAAGCCCCCCACACTTACGCCGGTTCCAGGTTGCGCAAAGTCCGTTACAAATGCCACGACACTAGTAGGAATAGTACTATCATAATCCATACTTACAACATTTAAACCATATTTGAGAATACGGTTTTCGGTATTATCGGCCGGGGACGTAGCCAGCGCCTTGGGGCGCGCCTCTTGCAATGAATTTACTTCAGTAGTCCCGGAACTGTATTGTTTGCCAACCAGATTATAGACATTAAAATTTTTGCCATCTCCGCCGACCGAAAATTGTATGGCTCGCCCGATAAACAGACAGCCCTGATTAGCCCCCTGGGCGGCTGATCCCTCTAAGAAATCTAAATCTGTTCCGTTAATACCACAATTAAACCCTGTGGTCTTGGCGTAATAGCCCGTTGAAACATTGTTCATAACATCGTTAATTTGTTGTTCTATGTCGTGGATAGACTGATAAAATTCGGTTTTTCTCTGCTGGCCACCGACGAACAATAATGCACTAACTAACAAGGCACTAGAAACAGCTAAAAATATTATAACCTCAACAATAGTATAGGCCTGACTATTTAGCCCTCGTCTCATATGCTAATTATAGCATAAGAAGATTGCTCTATCAGGCAATCTTCTTAAGCTGAAAGTCCTTAGCTAAAAGCTGAAAGCAAAGAAGAACGAGTAATTAGGATTAAAGGTTAAAGTCCAAAGTTATAAAAATATAGAAAATAAGACCGATACAATATATAAATGGCAACGAATTCATTTAAAGATTTAATTGTTTGGCAACGGTCTTGTGCTTTTACTGTAGATATTTACAAACTGTTTTCACACACAAGAGATTATAGCTTTAAAGATCAAATACTAAGAGCAACGCTATCAATTAGTAATAATATTGCCGAGGGGTACGCGAGACGTAGTGATAAAGCGTTTAAGAATTTTTTGTTTATTGCTAAGGGTTCCGCCGCAGAAGTTGAATCAATGCTACTAGTAGCAACTGAATTAAAATATATAGATATACCTACGCAACAAAAACTTATTGAACAAGTTCAAGAAATATCTAAACTTTTAGCGGGATTTATAAAAAAGCTTTAAGCTGGGGACTTTTGGCTAGGGACTTGCCATCTTTAATATATTAATAGATGGCGGTACCAAGCTATAAGGGCGGCGCCGAAGAGGCGGGCGATGATTGTGCCAGCGATTAGGAACGGGCCAAACGGTATATGTGTGTCTTTTTTGACCTTTTTTATGGCTAGTAGCGGTAGCGAGACGATTGTGCCGATTAGTGAGGCGAGAAATATCATCAGTAGCGTTAGGCCCGGGTCTGCCAAGATTAGCCCCAGCAAGGCGCCAAGTTTGACGTCTCCCCCACCGATCCATTTGCCACCGGATATTTGGAAAATAATGTAGAATATTCCGCCGCCGATTAACACGGAGTAGATAGTATAGAGCAAAGTATTGAGGTGGGGAGTAAATACGATGGCGCGAATCAGGACGGTTGCTAGAGCAAAATATATGAGGGGGTAGATCATTTTGTTGGGGAGTAGATACCACTTTAGGTCGTATACGGCGAGGGCTGTTAGTCCGATGAGAAAAACTAGCCAAAAGCCAAAAGCGAATAGCTGAAAGCCAATAAGGGGTTTTGGCCACCAGATGTATGAAGCAATAAATAAAGTAGCGGTGAGGAGTTCTACCATGGGGTACTGGACTGAAATGGGTTTATAACAGTAACGACATCTGCCCCTCAAACTTAGCCAAGACAAAACCGGAATCAGATCGTACCAAGCCAGTATGTGGTGACAGTGGATGCACATAGAGCGCCCTTGCAAGATGGAATAATCCATTTTTGTCGCCTGTCGCCTGTCGCCTGTCGCCTTTATTTTTGAATTGACTGGTGACTGATGACCCCGTAGAAACCATTTTACGTTTAAACGGGGCAAGCTGATGACTAATGACTTTTTAGATTGCATATGCACTCTAAACACTAGTGCATTGATAAAGCTCCCGAAACAAAGCCCCAATAGAACTAATACAAAAACTACCATCATTAATTATTCTACTACATTAACCAACAACTTCTTCAAAAGGGTGGACTTTTGCCTAACAGAAATAAAGCTAAACCAATTTATTTAATAATTTTATACGCTTATGCAGACAACGTTGTAACCATCGGTAGTTTCAACTGTATAGAACACAGCCGCTTGCGTCCAAGTAGCCGGCTTAATTATGTTTGGGCTAGAACCACAGGTTGACGTGGCCGCAATCAATACTGTATCAGCATCTGGTATGTTCAAAGTAACTGTAGCTTGACTACAAATTGCTATATTACCTGGATGATCTTTCATTGAATTCGCTACGCAAGTACTTATAACATTAGGCGTTAAAGTCCCAAGAAAATTAAAGGGTCCACCGGCATTTTTATAGATGCTAACTGCGTCTGCATAATAGTTTGGGTTTCTGCCAGTAGTGCTAATAAGTTCAGCTACTGCAACAGCTATACGTGCTCCTTCTGATCTACGGCCAGTATTGCGGCCGTTTCGCTGCAAGGCAGGTACAGCCAAAAAGACGATTAGCAATATTAGTCCGGCGATGGCTAGCACGATTAAGACTTCTATGATGGTGAACCCGCCTAAACTCTTACGAGAGTTTGTGTGGGTGAACCCGCCTAAACTCTTACGAGAGTTTGTGTGGGTGAACCCGCCTAAACTCTTACGAGAGTTTGTGTTGGCGAACCCTTTGTTGGGTTGTTTCAGCTTCCCCAGCATTTGTAATGTTTTGAACTTTTTCATACTACTTATGCTTAAAACATTATATCTATTTAACCTAAATAACAACCCCGCGTACAATGGATTACATATTAGTGTAAATCGCACCAAGCCAGAATGTGATGGCAGTGTACGCACATGATGCGACCTTGCAAGTTTGAAAGGTTGCTAACGGTTACCTTTTTAACTCTGTTTTCTGCCTGCCTGCCGGTAGGCAAGGCCCTTCCCCCTCTGCTCTTTTTGCTTTGTTCATGCAATCTAAAAACCAAGGCACCAATAAAACTCCCAAAACATAGACCGAGTGTGACCAATATTACAATAATCACTATGTCTAAACTAACATTGTTTAGTAAATTTTTTCTCGTAGTAAAAAAAACAGTTTCCAGTTATTTTTTCGTTCTACGACGAAGTGCATTGCGCAGTACCACCAGTGCTACCAGCACTTGACTCTAGATCCCATAAGGCTACTATACTTCGAACTGTAGCTCCTGTTGTTGTTGGGGCCGTACCGTTAGCATTACAAACGTGAAAGTTCACGAGAGTAACTTTGGCTATATCAGCTGGGTCTGCATGGGCAGTACCTGGAACCGTAGCACTATAGACCCACTGTATGTTAGCCGCGGTTTGATAGATCGCAAAGTTGGGAGTTACACCAGTGAATACCGTAGAAAACTGGCCTGTGGCTGGCCAGGTGCCGTTATTGTTATTAGTCCACTCTTGGGCTGCAGCTAAAACTTTTGCTACATCACTGCGTCGCTGTGTATTTCTACTGTTACGCTGCAGGGCAGGTACCGCCAAGAAGACGATTAGCAATATTAGACCGGCGATTGCTAGTACTATCAAGACTTCGATGATGGTGAACCCGCCTAAACTCTTACGAGAGTTTGTGTGAGTGAAGCCCTTTGTGCTAAGTTGTTTTAATTTTGTAAGCATTTGTTATGCCCCCCTTTGATTTCTTGTTAAATTGCTTATGCTACGATGTTACGGCTATTTGAGATAAAAAGCAAGAAGAAAGTAATAAGAAGTAAATAAAGTTATACACAGTACATTAATCTTCAAAGTTCAAACCTTTAAACAAATAATGGTCAACGGAATACTGATTACAAAATGTTTTGTGGGAGGTTGAACCTTAATCCTACTTGATAATCGTTTGGCCGGCCAGGCCGTAAATTGGCAAAAGTATGGCCGCAACAATGCCGAACGCGACTAGCCCCAAACCAACCATCATAATGGGTTCCACAAGGGTTTGGATATTATTTATCTCTCTTTCCACTTCTCTTTCATAATAATCGGCAATCTTGCCCATCATTTCTTCCAATGAACCAGACTGTTCGCCAATCGCCAGCATATTTGGTACCAGTTCTAAAAAGTTTGGATCGCCAGTTAATGAGGTTGACAAACTTTTGCCACCCTTGACTTTCTCTGTGGCTTTTTGGAGGGATTTTTCGACGTGGACATTACTGATGGCATCGCCGGTAATTTCCAGCATCTGAATCAGTGGCACGCCGCTGGCTACCAATGTTTGCCCAGTTCTGGCAAAGCGCGCCATATACATCTTCATAAATAATTGCCCAATAGGCCATATTTTCATTTTAGCTTTGTCTATAATCTGTTCGCCACCGCCCGTTCGCGCCCAGCGCGACAACAAGAATACGCCCAGACCAATAACAATCAAAATTACCAGCCAAAACTTAATGATAAATTTGGATACACCTAGCAAGACCTTGGTGATAAACGGCAGATTGGCGCCCGGAATACCCTCGTACATTATCTGCACTTGGGGCAAAACTTTAATAATAATAAAGCCCACCACGGCAATCATAACCAGCAGTACAACTGCCGGATAAATCATCGCCCCGCGCACCTTGCTAAGAATCTCGGCGTCTTTTTCCTGCTGGTTTGCCAAACGCTCTAACGCCTTATCTAGCGTGCCGGATGCCTCGCCGGCCGCCACCAAGCTAACAAATACTCTGTTAAATACTGTCGGATGCTTTGCCAGCGACGCCGAAAACGCCGAACCGCCCTCTACGCTGGTGATAATATTATCAAGCACAATTTTAAGATTTTTGTTCTGTGTTTGATTTACGACATTACGCAAACTTTGTAATAATGGCAATCCAGCATTAAGCAAAGTTGACAGCTGACGCGAGAATAACACCTTGTCTTTGGTTTTCACCCTGTGAAGATACTTATTAATGCCATTCAAATTTAATTCTTTCAGGGTAATAGAAATCGGCGACAAGCCCTCTTGGCGAATTAGTTTGGAGGCGTCTTGCTCGTTATCGGCCTGCACCATAGCCTTTACCTTTTGTCCATTACTAGTATTCCGAGCAATGTATTCGTAGCTCAGCATGGCAATCCTCCGGCTTGCCCAGGGCGAAGGGCCTTGCCTACCGGCAGGCAGGCGAAGGGCGAAGGGCGAAGTAAAACAAAGAGAATGTTATTTCTCTGCCCTCTACTCTCAGCCCTCTGCACCATCATCTTAGCTCCTCATCATACGATCTAATTCTTCCAAATCCACCGCGTAGTTGCGGGCTTCGTCATAGGTAATCGTGCCGTTATGAATCAAACTGACCAAAGTTTTATCCATAGATTGCATACCATGTTCGGCACCAGTCTGAATTACGGCCTCCAGCTGGTGGCTTTTGCCCTCGCGGACAATGTTACGAACCGCTGGCGTGGCAATCAATATCTCGGCGGCGGCAATGCGCCCGCCACCGATAACCGGTATCAACCGCTGGGAACAAATAGCCATCAAAATACTGGCCAACTGAGTGCGAATTTGCGGTTGTTGGTGGGGCGGAAAAACGTCAATAATACGATCAATACTCTGAGAAGCAGAGTTAGTGTGCAGTGTAGCAAAAACTAAATGCCCCGTCTCAGCAATGGTGATAGCCGATGATATTGTCTCCAGATCGCGAATTTCACCTATCAAAACCACGTCTGGGTCTTCGCGCAAGGACGAGCGCAAGGCAGCTGAAAACGAGTAAGTGTCGTAGTGAACTTCGCGTTGAACAATAATGGATTTGTTGGATTTATGTGTGTATTCTATGGGATCTTCAATTGTAATTATATGAGAAGCGCGCTCATTATTGATTTTATTTATCATAGCGGCCAGCGTGGTGGATTTACCAGAGCCGGTCGGGCCAGTAACCAGCACTAGTCCACGCGGATAATCGGCAAATTTATTAACTACCGAGGGCAAACCAAGCTGTTCCACGGTTGAAATTTCATTGGGAATAAGGCGCAAGGCGGCTGCCATATTACCGCGTTCATGAAAGGCGTTGACGCGAAACCGCCCCAAATCACCAAAGGCAAAACTGAAGTCAAATTCTTTATCTTTTAGCAGTATCTGCTTCTGATCCTCGTCTAATATCGCAAATATAAGCTGTTCTATGGATTCTTCGGTTAAAACATCGCTGTTAGGGACTGGCGACAAGGCACCATCTACACGCAACATTGGCGCTACGCCAACCTGTAAGTGCAAATCAGATGCCTTCTTTTTTACAACTTCTTCCAGTAAAGTTTCTACCCTTTGCCCAGTTGCCATATTTCCCCCTATATTTTATGCGTTGTCGGCTGCCGATACGCGATTTACTTCGTTCAGGGTTGTAAACCCTGCTAGCGCTTTCAAATAACCGTCCTCGCGCATGCTTATCATACCTTCTGCTAAAGCGGCTTTTTGAATCTCCAGACTAGTGGAGTGCTTTAGAATAAGGTCTTGTATTTTCTCCGTAACGTCAAAAACTTCGTACAGACCTATTCGGCCACTATAGCCACCAGGGCATTCCTTTGTATCTATGCCCTTATACAAAGTATAAGCGTTTTGATCCTTTAGTGGCAAGTCCGAAAAACCCAGATTCTCGGCAACAGTTTGTTTGGATGCTACGCTTGCGGGCAACAAATGACCTATCGTCTGATGAATTGATTCCGTTTCCGACTTATCTGACTGATAAGATATTTTATCTTTGTCAGCTATTCTGCGTACTAAACGCTGGCCAATAACTGTGTGGACGGTGGAAGCAATCAAAAACGGTTCTATACCCATATCCAGCAATCTTGGTAAAATACCGGCCGCCGAGTTGGTGTGAAGTGTAGAAAATACTAGGTGCCCAGTTAGAGCGGCCTGAACGGCTAACGTAGCGGTTTCTTTATCTCTAATCTCACCCACCATTATAACGTTCGGGTCTTGACGCAGAATTGAACGAAGTCCAGTGGCAAAAGTTAGTCCAACAGCACTGTTAACCTGGATTTGGTTAATGCCCTCCATTTTATATTCCACCGGATCTTCCAGTGTAACAATGTTGATGGCTTCGTTTTTAATTTCTTGTAACAAGGCGTACATAGAGGTCGTTTTACCTGAACCGGTCGGGCCACTGGTGAGAATCATACCGTTTGGACGCTGTAAGCTGTTGCGGATACGTTTAAGTGACCGACCATGGTAACCCATATCTTCTAATCTCAAGCTCGTACTTGATTTGTCTAATAATCGGATGACAATCTGCTCGCCCCACACAACTGGCGCAATAGTAACGCGCAAGTCAATTTGGCGTTTATTGACGATGATTGAATAACCACCGTCCTGAGGAATACGGTGTTCGTCTATTTTTAGACTGGTAAGAATTTTGATACGCGAGACTAGTGGTGCCTCACTACCTTTTGGTAGACGCATAATTTCGCGTAGCACGCCGTCTATGCGAGCGCGAATTTTGAGTTCCCTTTCCATCGGTTCTATGTGAACATCACTAGCGCGGTTGTTGGCAGCATATTCCAAAATTGTGTTAAGGGCCTTGCTTATCGGCGAATCTTGAACGGCATTTTCTATCTCTGTTTCGCCAGCAATAAAATCTTGTTGAGATTTGTCTGCTTCGGCAACATCTTCGCCGGCTTTAGCCAGATCGCCAACGACATTTTTATCCAAAGAGCCACTGTACTGTTGAATAATATTTTTTATGCCGGCTTCACTGGCAGCGTAAACCTTTAGAGGCCGGCCGATCTTATTTGCCAAGAAATCTACTGCTTGAACATTATTAGCATCCAGCATAGCCACAACTAATTTACGTTGCATTTCGCCCAGCGGAACCGCCATATAGCGTTCGGCAGTATCTTGCGGTAATAAATCTAACACGTCTTGATCTATGGTAGCGTTGCTAAGATTTACGTATGGCAAATTGGCAGTTTTGGCGATTGCCTGAGTTAAGGCCTCCTCTGATACGGCTTTTTCGCTAACTAAAATACTGAGCAAAGGCGTTTTGTCGGTTATAGCTTTTTGTTTGAGCGTCTGGAGTTTCTCAGTCGACAATACGCCACTTTTAACAAGATTGTCCTCTACTTGTTGTTGGGTAGTTGGGGATAAGACGTTCATAATATATAACGGTTAGCGGTTAGTTAGAGCTAAAGTTTTTCATAAACCTTGTTAGTTTTTGTTGAATGGCTGGGGGTTAGTATTGTCGCCAATGTTGATAAGTTTGGTTGGGTCAAATGAATTCTTGTTGAAGTAGGTCGCGTCGGGTTCAGAAAATTCAGATGATATGGCTTCTACCACCTCTACTTTTTGCTGGCGATTTTTTGGTGGCACAATAAAATATTTAGATATCATTATAGATAAAACACCGCTTATAAACGCCACGATGATAATTAGGCTAATGTCTTTTTGCTTCACTTTATGACCTCCGTACCGATAGTTAGCACCTTTTGTGGCTGATAATACGTTTTGGCGGTTATAGCCACGTTCATTTTGCCATCGTTTCCCGAAAAATTAATTGTACCTATATTAAATGGCCTAATAGATCTTTCAAACACACCTATCAATTCTTTGACGGAGTTAAGCGAGCCGTCAGCCGATAGCGTTATCGGTAAATCAATCACTTGAGGATTTTCGTTGCTAGCCTTGGCATCTTGGGCAAGTACGTCGTCAGTGCCAGAAAAACTCCCCTTCACCCCGACTTGCCCCAATAATTTGTCCATACTAACGGCCAGCGCCGGAAAGTCGTACTTGCTTGGCAAGGCGTCCAGTATAATTTTGGCATTGTCGCCGTCTTTATCGCCCCGGCCAGCCGGATTACCACCTAAAACGTTTTCTGGTCTATCGGTAAAGCTTTTGTAAGACGTTACCAAAGTTTTGGTTTCTTCAATGTTTTTCTTTAGTTGGTCGCGAGCTTTTTCTTTCTTGCCGATAATTTTTGCTTGATAAGATCGTTGATTAAGTAGCGCCTTGCCGGCAACTATAGAAAATACCACCAAAAATACACTGACAGCTAAAATAGCAATCATGGACGCATTGGCTTTATCTATCTGTAACCGTTTGGTAGAGAATAGATTTTTAGGATTCATTTATTGTCCCTCGCTTTGATTGGTTACGGGTGTTTGTTGTTTGAACAAATCGCCGGGCTTTTCTGTTTCGGAACGAGTTGTAATAATCTTTGGCACAGTAAGGGTTATCTTTTTGGAGCTGTCAAAAATACTAGCATCAAACTTGAGTGTTATTGAATAACTGGCGTCTTTATCGGTTCGCCCAAAACTTGACAGCACCACCTCAGAAAACGGTTTTATAGCATTAGTGTCTCCTTCGGTAGTGTAAGTAATAAACTTCAGGGTGTCTACGAATTTGTTGACAGTAGTCAGATTGTCAGCAGTACCAGTAATCCCCATGGTGCCGGTATCAAAGCTAACATTTAGCGAGGCGATGCTAACTTTGGCGGGTGTAATTTGAGTAATGTAGCCGAATATACGCGATGTTACCGGTTTTCTAGCGTGCAACTCGGGCAATGCTTTTAGCTGGTTTTGAATCGTTAGGACTTTGTCTAGTTCGGGGATGGCCTTAAGGTCGGTAGTGTATTTTTTGATGTCTTTATTAACGTCGTTGATGTGCTTTTTTTGGACAACGTTTATGGTAAACAATGTTATTAATATAAATAAACTGGCCGCACCAGCGAAGGCCGAGATAACGATGACATTGCGTCTTTGGCGCTTGGCGCGGATAAATTGCAACTTTATATCTGGTAGCAAGTTAAATTGAATCATAGTATTTGATCTCCGATCAAATAGTCGTCAGTCATCTGTAACCAGTAATCAGTTAATGGAAAATTATTTACAAAATCTCTTTTTACTATTTTCCATACATTGAGCATTGAGCATTTTCTTTTTGGCTGTAAGCTTGTCATAGCTATTCTTCCCTTTCAGCGAGGCCGGCTGCCACGCAAAAGTGATTGGAGGATGCCAGTAGTTCGTTTTGCCGGTTGGACGGGAACGACACATTACGCCAAGCGTTACCAACTTCTACATTTATACCAGATTTATTAGCAATGTATAGTGGAAATTCCGGCACTGCCGAGGCGCCACCGGTTACAATAATCCGTTCAACTTTTGTCTGCTTATATCGAGCTTGAAAAAATTTGATAGATTTATCTATCTCCGTCATCAAGGTTTCTACGGTACCGATAATAGCGTGGTAGATTTGCCCCTCCAGTTTGTCTTTACTTAGACCAAATTTGGAAATAAACTGCTGGGCTTGCGTGTCGTCAATACTCAGGTTTTGCGAGGCAGACTTTATGATAGCTTCCGAACCAGTCGGGATGGAACGCGCTAGACGTGGCGAACCATTTAGGGCGATAACTATATCTGTTGATCTAAAGCCAATATCCACCACCATCTGCGACGTGGTGGCCTCGGCCGGTATGACGGCTCTTGCTAGCGCAATACTATCTGGCTCAAAAGAGATAACATTTAGACCGATTGACTCAAGCATATCTAACCGATTTTCTACATATTCGTTTGTAACACTGGTGAGCAGGATTTCTACTTTATCTTTGTCTACTGGTGAGTCGCCTAGAACTGCCCAATCTAGCTTGGATTCTGCCAGCGGTGTTGGAATAAGCGAGTCGGCCTGATAGCGAATGGTCTGGGCAATTTCATCTGGGGCAAGGCGGTCAATGTCCGAAACTGTTATAGAAACACGGTTTGACGGCAAACCAACGGCAACGTTTTGAGTAGTAATCTCGGCTTGAGCCAATAAATCCTGGACTACCTTTGCCAGCTTTTGGTGATCGGCTTTGGATTCACTTAGCGACATTTTGCCGTCCAGCGGTATAAAGGCGTATTTATTAAGAGCTTTTACTCTGCCACTACCACGTAGTTCCACCAACCGGATAGCCGTAGTACCAATGTCTAGCCCAAAAAACTCAGACACTCCACTTAAGAGTCCCATTATTTATAACCCTATCTTAGCTTTTATTTTTCTAGGTATTATTTTGACCATATTTTCGCCTTGTTTAAAGCCCCTTTTTCAAGCCCACCTTAGGCCCTAACAGGACTTGTATAGTTAAAATTATAGCATAAGCGGTGATAAAGCAAGAAATATATCAATGTTCAATGCTCAAGTGTCAATGGTCAATGAATAAAGTCAGGGTGGAGGAAAACAGAATACAGATAACTGATTACAGATTACTTAGCAATAAATACGATATTTTATATCATTTTATTGCTTACAATATTGGCGGCAAACTGGTGATGGCCTGATATTTGTCAACGGTCGGAGTAAATGGACTTGACAGATATACTTCTGGCCTAAAGATAAAGACTTCGGCAGAACATACGCTTTTATTCCCATCGAACGCATTACAATTTTTTGCGGCGCCTGTGGGATGTTCTCCAGAAGTACTGTATTTTAGCGAACTGCCTGTTCGTAGCAACCTGATATGTTGAGCATCAAAAGCACCATTAACAACTAATTGTTTCTGAGAACAAATACCAAACCCAGTTAGTGAATATAAACCTGAGGTTAGACTATATTGTCCAATAGTAGTAACACTAGGATCAGGATCAACATCTCCACCGCAGGTATATATGCGTCCGCCATTGGCAATAATGTCTTCCATTGGATCACGTGGCTGAGCAACAAAAACGCCATCTAATTGTGTAACGTCCCATTTTATGTATATATTGCCTTTGGTAATAATATAGAGAGAGGGTATATCACTCTCACTAGCCCAGCTGTCGGTGCCACTATAAATCAGATTAGAAGTTATAAAAACATTGCCTTCTATGTATAGGACTATTTTTTTACCAGAAGGTATGGCAGAAGTAGCACTAAGATTAATATAGCTACTAGTGTTAGGTTTGTAAAAGTAGGAGCCAGAGGACGATATTTCAGTAGATAAGTCTATACTGTCATCCGGCGTTGGGGTTGTTAAACTGGAAGGTTTATTCCCCCAATAATTATTTTGACAGTGGCGTTCACCATTGCTACCACCAAATACGCCAAATACAGGAAATACCACTACAGAACTATTAGCATAGGTTAATTCGTTAGTCTTCAAAGAAGTGCTATTCCTTAGTAAAGCGCTGGAAAAAGCCACTATATTACCAGGGGCAGTTGCTAGAAACTGTGTCCCAGAACCCTTAAAATTAGTCGTGTCGTAATTGGCATAAAGTCTTGAGAAAGAATTGCACACTCCATTGGTTTTTTTACCACCACCCACTACCACATCACCACCGTAAACGGTAACATAGGGTTTATTAGATACGGTGGTACACATCTTTTGATATTTGTACTCACCACGTGCAGTTATAACGCCAGACGCATTCAAAAACCCGGAACCCGGGTTTATTTTAATGTCATGGCAAACCCTATCACCAATAACAACGCCAGTTATACTTAACGGTCCATAGGGAAAATTAACATCCTCTGTTAAATTGTTTGATTGTGATACGGGCCATAGCGTTAGGTAAACATTTGGAGAACCGTCATACTTTTCAATAAAATAAGTTCTGGTTATCGTTACGCCAATAACTTTGTCTGCGCCAACTATATCAACTGCGGCACCACTATTAAAAGTTGCGCTGGTAGGAACTTCTTCATTGGGTATCAGTGTGGGTGGACTAATAACGGGTTCAGTCATAAAACCACCTGAGGGTGAAGCATTAATCATTACACAGCGGACCGTCGAATATATCACGCCATCATTAGTAATTGTTGAACGGGGCGTAGACTGCCCTGCTACTGGCGTTATGACCCCTCTAAAGCACACTCTTGTTTTAACAGTTCTAACTGGTAGGGTATATTTTGTGGATCTTTCATTCGCCACTGTATTTGCGTTTATGCCGTTCCTGTCCCAAGTATTTATATTCGACCATGAACCTGCCGCTGGAATAGCAGACTGATCAAAAGTTTTTTGTATCTTTTGCGTATAATTACGTCCATCACCATCACCAGTGTTTTCTGGCGTATCATGGATATTTATTTCTGTGCCACTAGGATATGAATTGTAGGGTGTATTTCCTAAAATTTTAGATACCTCGTTTGTACCACCTGTAAGATTTGTACTAAATGAATTGTGGACGTAATTCCAATTGGTAGACGTTTTCCAGTTCAAAGAGATAACAATATTAGTACATCGGCTGTTACCGTGAAGATCTGTGAAATTTGTACCGGTTTTATAAAATTGGCACAATTGATTGGTAAGGGTCCATGTGCCGGAATTTTTTGCAAACCCCCACAACCTATTTTCTGTAGACATGCTTATAGTTATATTATCTTCTTGGGTAGATGGCTGATTAGCAACTCTTCTGGCTCCTGAAAAATTAGAAGTTACGCAATCCGCGTTAGTTTTAGTTCCATTAAAACAACTTAAACCGCTGCCTGGTTCATTATATGCGGGATCACCGATATACTTGACGCAGTCATTTGCAACCCCTCCTGCTCCAGCTCCATAATAGCCAGCCTGTGGGCAGATTTGCTCGCCGTCGTACACTGCATACGCCCTAGTTTCTTCTGTGGTATCACAACGTTTCCATTTAATATTAATATTGTAAGTTGCTGTACCGGTTGACGTATCGAGATTAACATTTGAAGGATACGCCGCAAAATCTACCGGGGTTCCCTCAGAACAGAGTGTTCTGTATGAGTTTGGTGAGTGAGATTCCCCTGAAAAATATTTATCTGCTGCAACTTTCCTACCAGTAAATAAAAAAATTCCACACACTAATATTGTGAATATTAGCAATTTTTGTAACTTATTCACCGCTAACTCCTGCTTTTTTGTCAGATACCTTTTTGGAGTTAATATCAGCGCGCTCCCTAATAGAATCACGCATGCTTTGGTTTACTCCGTAACTATTGTCATCAATATTTAAACCACTTTTCTGCGCGAATTCAAGGTAGGACATCATAGTATACACTTGCGTAAACGCACCAATTTTGTCGGCGTATACTAAACTAAGATATGCCTGGTCTAATTTAGCCTTATCCCAATTAGTTGGATCTGATCCTCGGATATTCTTTGTTGCGCTGTCGTAATCTCTACCAAATTTATTAACTACATTGGCCTTACTACCATCACTATTATCTGCTTGCAGTATTTCTCTGATAGTTTCTTTGGTGTTAGTCTGAGTAGTTTTTGAATTAGCAGGTGGTAATTGATTTTTATGTCGCGAAACTACTGTTAAACCGGTTATCATAAATACCATAAGTAATAATATCAACCAAAAACGGACTGGTTTGCCCAGAATTCGATTGGGTTTTTTTTCGGGGTTAACGTCTTTGGAGTTATTGTTTTTCTTTTTGGTAACGAAGCCCCAAAGCCTCTTAATAGGATTTTCCTTACCTACGCTCACTGCAACAGCTTTTGGTTTGTCGGACATTAGTTCACACCCATTTGCATATACCCATCCTTATACCCATTGGTTTAATAATACCACAAGAGCACAAGCGGAAAAGGAAAAAGGTGTTAGGTGTTAGGTTATAGAAAGTAGTATGTAGAAACTAGCAGGTAGACAGCATAGATAAAGTTCAAATATCAAACTTCAAAGTACAAACTTCAAATACTACTATAAAATTATGGTCTACAGATCCTTATAGGTTTTTTCGTCCCGCTTTGCTACATACAACACAACATGTTCACCACGCTCCCTAACAGCAAAGATAATGCGATAGTTGCCAACTCTAACTCGGTATTTATTATCAAGCCCTCTTAGGATTTTTACATCAAGCCCATCCAAATTACCTTTCGTAATTTTTGTCATAACATATAGGAGAACTTTGACCTGCTTTGGAGGTAATTTTGCGAGTAGTCTGGCAATTTTATCGGCCATACAATTTTATTTTGCCATTTTTTGGAGAGCTTTTAACACTTCTTTGACGGGAACTCCGTTTGGATTAATTTCTCGAAAATCTGCTACGGTTTCCCAATTGCCTTCGTCTCCCCATTCATCAACTATGCGCTGACCTTTAAGGCGTCGCACAAGGGTTTCTCTTATAAAATCACTTCTGCTGGCATATTCGCCGACTGCTGATTCATCGATTTTCTTTAAGAGTGCATCTGGTAATGAGATATTGATTATTTTGCTACTCATATAAAAATTATATAAAACTTGTATGTCCACGTCCACTTTATTTCTCAAGTGTGGAGTACATGTATCTGTTATAATGCGTTCATGGCTTTATCAATAGGGATTGTTGGACTGCCGAATGTTGGCAAGAGTACGCTTTTCAACGCGCTGACTGATAATAGCGTGCTGGCCGCTAATTACCCTTTTGCTACGATTGAACCGAACACCGGCATTGTGCCAATCCCCGACGAACGTTTGAATAAATTGTCAAAAATGTATGGTAATGCGCCTATTAAACCTGCAGTGGTCCAGTTTGTAGACATAGCCGGGCTAGTAGCTGGCGCGTCCAAAGGCGAGGGTTTGGGCAATCAATTTTTGAGCCATATCCGCAGTTGCAATGCGATTGTGCAAATTGTGCGAGCTTTTGAAGACCCAAATGTCCAGCACATTAATAATAAATATAATCCCGCAAATGACATTGAAATAATAAACACCGAGTTAGTGCTGGCGGACCTTGCAACCGTCCAAAACCGTCTGTCCAAAATTGAGAAGGAAGCCAAGGCAAACCCCAAGCTAAAACCAATTTATGATAGTCTTGTGCGAACACAATTTTTACTCAATTCTAATAAGCCCGTTTCCTCTGTTAGCCACATCAATTTGGATCATATTTCGGACCTGCAACTGCTAACAGCTAAGCCGGTAATTTACGTTTTTAACGTGGGTGAAAAGATGCTTGGCGATGAGGCCAAAAAACGTAATCTTACCACACTCGTCAATTCAGAATCACGGGACACGTGCTTGAATGGAGTGCAAGGAAATGGCGAGCAGCAGACTGAGCCGTACACGAAGTACGG
>Ga0172368_10001422_pt1 | contig 32729 bp, 24 predicted proteins | sample Lak11m_FD_114540 | JGI IMG/M metagenome (GOLD analysis project Ga0172368, IMG submission 114540) | Freshwater microbial communities from Kabuno Bay, South-Kivu, Congo - kab_022012_11m | ecosystem: Environmental > Aquatic > Freshwater > Lake | place: Democratic Republic of the Congo: South-Kivu...
ATCCCTGGGCTTCGCAACGTGGCGCTCCTCCAGGCCGGTAAGTTCCCGGAATGCCGGAGAAAGGAAGATGGTTTTTTTTGTGTCGAAAATCCAGAAGGCCTTAGGGATGGTCCTGGTTAAGAGCTTTAGCCAGCCCTCCTTTTCCTGTGAGTCTTCGAGCTTGATCCGGTCGCCGATCCACTCCCGCTTGAGTTTACGGTACTTGGTACCCCTGATCACATAAGCGATCAGGAGGATCAGAATGACCAATCCCGCACCACCGAGCAACCACCCTTCCGGGGGTATTTTCTGAATAAATTCTGTCATGTACTTGTGAAGGAAAAAATACGACTAAACCTGAAAAATCAGGGAATCCGTCCGGGGGTTTTATTAACAGGATTGTTAACTTTATGTGTCATTTTAACCTGAAAAACAGCCATGGAATTTCGTACTGAAAAAGACACTATGGGACTGGTTGAAGTCCCGGCAGATAAATACTGGGGAGCACAAACCCAGCGCTCGATCAACAACTTCAAAATCGGTCCCGCCGGCTCGATGCCTCGGGAGATCATCATGGCATTCGCCTATCTGAAAAAGGCTGCTGCCCTTACCAATCAGGACCTGGGTGTGTTGCCTGCCGAGAAGGCCAAGCTGATTGCTGATGCCTGTGATGAGATCCTTGCCGGAAAACTGGATGACCAGTTCCCGCTGGTGATCTGGCAAACCGGCTCAGGCACCCAGTCGAACATGAACCTGAACGAGGTGATATCCAACCGCACCCATGTGTTGCTGGGCAACAAGCTGGGCGAAGGCAAACCTGTGATCCATCCCAATGATGATGTGAATAAGTCGCAGTCGTCAAACGATACCTTCCCGACGGCCATGCACATTGCCGCCTATAAGATCCTGATCGAGACCACGATCCCGGGCATCGAGCTACTTCGTAACACTTTGGATGCCAAATCAAAAGAGTTCATGGAGATCGTCAAGATCGGTCGGACGCATTTCATGGATGCCACCCCGCTGACGCTTGGCCAGGAGTTTTCAGGCTACGTATCGCAAATCGACCATGGATTGCGGGCGTTAAAGAACACACTGGCCCACCTCAGCGAGCTTGCCCTTGGCGGCACCGCAGTGGGAACGGGAATCAATGCACCAAAAGGGTATGCGGAGAAGGTGGCTGCCAAGATCGCGGAACTGACGGGGTATCCGTTTATTTCAGCCGAAAACAAATTCGAATCCCTTGCAGCCCATGATGCCATTGTTGAGTCCCATGGCGCACTGAAGATGCTGGCCGTGAGCTTCATGAAAATCGCAAACGATATCAGGGTCCTCTCATCCGGCCCCCGAAGCGGTATCGGTGAGATCCATATCCCTGAAAATGAGCCGGGATCCTCGATCATGCCAGGAAAGGTTAACCCCACCCAGATCGAAGCCCTGACAATGGTGTGTGCCCAGATCATCGGAAACGATACCGCCATTTCGGTGGGAGGTATGCTCGGGCATTTCGAACTCAATGTGTTCAAGCCGGTGATGATTGCCAACTTCCTCCAGTCGGCCCGCCTGCTGGGAGATGCCTGCGTTTCGTTCAATCATAACTGCGCAGTGGGGATCGAGGCCAATTTTAAAGTGATCAACCGGCACGTGGAGAACTCCCTGATGCTGGTAACGGCACTGAATACCCATATCGGATACGAAAAAGCCGCCGAGATCGCCAAGAAAGCCCATAAGGAGGGGACCTCTCTCAGGCAGGCTGCTATGGCACTGGGTTATGTGACCGATGAGGAGTTCACCGCCTGGGTGGATCCGAAAAAAATGGTCGGGAATCTATAGGGCAAGTCTGATCGCATCCAGCGTTGCCGCTGTATCCGCACGGTTCACAGATCCCATGTGGCCGATGCGGAAATAGCGGCTTTTGATCTCCGGCAACAGGCCGCCGGCAAGGATGATCCCATATTCGTTCACCTTCGAAAGGAACGCCGGACCGTCGGTCCCGGCCGGGAAATAGGGGGCCGAGAGGGTGTTGGCTGAAACCTCCTCACGAACCGGAATCATTTCCAGACCCAGGCTCTTCAACCCATCCCTGAACATCCTGCCAATATTGCGATGGCGCTCAAACCTGTGTTCCATTCCTTCCCTGAGGATGCCTGCCAGACTAACCTCCAGGGCGGCAATCAGATTGACTGCCGGCGTACCGAAATAGGAGGGCTTGCGGTTTTCATACGCCTCCATGACCGGCAGCCAGTGCATAAAATCGGAATAATAACTGCCGACGGGTGTTTTACGGGACCTGAATGCCCCGATCGCTTTCGGTGAAAGCATAAGGAGGGCCAGACCGGGCGGTACGCCAACTGCTTTTTGAGATGCCGTGAGCACCACATCGATGCCCCATTCGTCCTGCCGGATCTCTTCACCGGCCACCGAACAGACACCGTCGAGAATGGTAAGTACTCCATGTTTCTTACCCAGCATCCCTATCGGTTTGGGATCCACCCTGACAGCCGTGGAGGTGTCAACGTGGGTGAAAGTCATTAGTTTATACGAGTCCCGGGCAAGTGTCCGGTCGATCAGGCCGGGATCCACCACATCGCCGGTCTCCGCCTTCAGGAGGGTCACCTTTGCGCCGTATCTTTCCAGAAGCTGTGCAAACCGGTCGCCGAAATAGCCGGTGGAGATAACGAGGGCTTTGTCGCCCGGCTCCACCAGGTTGGCACCTGCGGCATCCATGGCCAGGGTCCCGGATCCGGCCAGTATGATCGGCTGACCAGAGGGTGCGAGCCATACTTCTCTCATCATTTCGAGGCTGCGGCCGAAGGTTTCGATAAAATCACCAGCCACATGACTGGTAGTTGGGGCTCCCATGGCTCTCATCACCGCCGGTTCGAACTCGATCGGTCCGGGTATCATCAGTAATTTCCTGGATTTCATGCTGATTAATTAAATCGTGGTATCTCTTTCAACAGCTCAAATAGTTTGGGCTTCAGGCTTTCTTCCAGGGGTAGGAGAGGTTTTCTGCCGGGCCCCCCGTACAATCCGAGGTAGTCCATAGCTGCCTTAAGGGCCGGTACTCCCCATCCGCGGGTAACGGCCGTGTTCAGGGCAATAGCCGATAGCTGCTCACGTCTGGCGGTTTCATGATCCCCGCGCCGGTAAGCGCTGTAAATGTTAATGCATTGTTGGGGTGCGATATTGGCAAGGGCCAGGATGCCTCCGGAGGCCCCGATAGATAATGCCGGGAGCAAAAATCCCGCTGACCCGGCGAGTACATTGAAACCCGCTTTTGCCCCATGCAGGATGGCTCCCATTTTAACCACATTTCCGCCGGAATCTTTGACCCCGATGATATTCGGATGCTCCGCAATGGCCAGGATCTGTGATGCCTCCAGATCCATCCCGGTGTTTGCGGGCATGTTATAGATAATGACCGGAACCGGACAGCTATCAGCCACCTCATGGTAATGGGCAACCAGCGCCGTTTGGGTCATCTGGCCTTTGTAATAATAGGGTTGAAGGATCAGCACCGCATCGGCGCCGGCTTTGGCGGCGGCAACTGAAAGCGCGACCGTTTGCCGGGTGGATTGACCACCGGTGCCGGCAATCATCAGTTTGTCATCGGGAATTGCCTCCCGGCAGGAGTGATACACCTGTTTTTTTTCTTCATCTGACAGATGGATCAGTTCGCCATTCGAACCCAGGACCAGAAATCCTGCCAGATCAAAATTCGATAACCTGCGCAGGTTATCCTGCATTTTGTCAACTGCCAGATCCCCGTTTTGCCTGAAGGAGGTAGGGATAGGCGGAAAAATCCCATTGATCAGCATGTCGTTTATCAGATTGATTATAACCAGGGTACCTTGGGCGACCGATAGAAATGAATTCCCAGGGCTTCCATACGCTTGCCGTGTTTTCCGAGTCTCACCCGGTAATCATCCCACGATCTGAGTTCAGCCGGGGTCCATCCGATCTCGGCATAACCCGGCAGTCGCGGAAACATCATGAACTCTATATCGTCCATTATCTGAACCGTTTCGCTCCACAGTGGCGCCTCAACCCCAAGGATATCTTTCCCGGATATGCCGGGGATCAGGGTTGCCGGATCCCATATATAGGCCGTGTCCACCTCAATATATCCGGCCCACTTCAGGCCGAGGGTGGTGGTGGAATCGTACTTCATGTCGAGATAAGCTTTCCGGGCTGGCGAGAGAACCAGTTTCGATCCCTGGGAAGCTGCCTTGATGGCGTTATCAACCTTGGCCCAGTGCTGTGAAACAGTACCCTGTTTCAGTGTGGCAACGGCAATATCGTCCCATCCCATGGTTTGTTTGCCATGTGAGGCAACAATTTCCTGAACCCGGTTGATAAACGGTATGTAATCTTCCAGCCGTGTTACGTGCGATTCGTCGCCGCCGATGTGGATCCAAGGTCCCGGGGTAAGGGCAGCCAGTTCACCAAACACATCGGAGATAAACTTATAGGTAATCTCCTTGCTTGTGCACAGGGTACTGAATCCCACCTCGGTTCCCTTGTAAAGCCGGGTGGCCCGCCCGCTGCAGTTGAGCTCAGCATAGGAAGCCAGTGCCGCATTGGTGTGCCCGGGCATGTCTATCTCCGGTATGATCGTGATAAAGCGGTCTGCAGCATATTTAACCAGGTCAGCGTATTCCTCCTGGGTGTAAAATCCTCCCTTGCCGCCTCCAACCTGCGTGCTTCCTCCATATTGGGCAAGGTTTGGCCATGATTTGATCTCGATTCTCCAGCCCTGGTCGTCGGAAAGATGAAGGTGCAGCCGGTTCATTTTATATCGGGCCATCAGATCGATCAGCCGTTTGACATCCGCCGCCGGGAAGAAATGCCTGGCAACATCCAGCATGGCTCCCCTGTAGCTGTATTCTGGAAAATCCCGGATGGTCCCTGTGGGCAGGAATATGGGCTGTTCCAGCGGAGTTCCGGTTTCAACCGAAGGCGGGAATAACTGAAGCAGCGTCTGAATCCCGTAAAAAAGTCCGGCTGGTTGCAAGGCACTGATATTGACCATTCTGTCGGTGATGTTCAGCTCGTAACCTTCCTCTCCGGCCTGAAGCATCGTGGTGTCAATGATCAGGCAGATGTTTCCGCGCGCGGGTTTTTTAGTATGATTGACCACCGTCGTGATTTTGCCGCCCAGCGAAGGATTGATCTTCCCAACCAGATACCCGGCGGCAAATGTTGCTCCCGGGTCATCGGTATTTACATAAATTGCTGATATCCGGTCCATTGCAAAACCAGTACCTCCCGATTCAACCGATACCGGCCGCGGAATGATCGCTTCGCCGGCAAGGTTGGTGGTTACCGTCGGGGCCTGATCGCAGGCAAAAACAAGGAGCAGGAGCATGGCGCATCCTGCTGAGCTCAGTAAAAACCTTTTGAAATTCATGGCATGGAAATTTGCCATGAAAATAACTAATTGAGCCGGTAATGGGCTTTCAATTTCTTTGAAAAGAAAACCAGCCCCGACAGGATGGTCAACAACCCGACCACCGACAGGATGATGGCGAGCCGGGTCCAGTCCTCACCGGTCTCCTGCCTGGCGGAAATATACCCCAGCATCGACCTCACCCACTCAAATCCGCCCAGGATCAGCGCTCCCTGGATCACCCTCACACTCCATGCCCTGCGCACAAACAGCAATCCAAGCAGGATAACCGGCAAAACCACAAGCAAATCCCTGTTCATTCTTGAAAAATGGGCTCCAAGAATCAGCAGGCTCAGAACCACCGGAATCAACCTGCCAAAAACGCTAAAGAAGTTTTTCATTATTATCCCGTTTGAGGCAAAAGTATTCGAATCTGTATTTCGCCTCTGTAACAATTGTTACAAGAGGCCATCCTTTCCCCCTCACCCCCTCAACCCCTTATCCCCTGATAAAAGTCATCCCCCCCGATTTCCCCAGTTCGTTTTAAAAGGGTAATTTTGCGCCCAAATTGAAACTCTTTCATTATGGGACCATCCAATAAGAGTGAGAGCCTGTTCAATGAATTTCCACCCATCTCCGCCCAGGAGTGGGAACAGGTGATCCTCAAAGATCTCAAGGGTGCTGATTATGAGAAAAAGCTGGTATGGAACAGTCCGGAAGGAATCCGTGTTAAACCCTATTACCGGTCCGAAGATCTTGCGGACTTGGGGCATCTGGAATCACTTCCGGGGGAATTTCCTTTTGTCAGGGGCAATAAGGCCAGCAACAATTCCTGGCTGATCCGGCAGGATCTGCTGGTTGAGGATTACGGTGAGGCAAGGGAAACTGCCATTGACATGATCTCCAGGGGAGCCGGATCGATAAACTATCAGATTAATGATGATCATACGGTTAAAGGAATCCAGACGCTTTTATCCGGACTTCCGCTTACGGAGATTGAGATAAATTTTGAGGGTTTTGACCCTGAGGTTGTCCTGGATGCCCTCGACGAAATGGTATCCGGCGGAAAGCTGGATCCGGTCAGTTTCAGGGGCTGCCTTCAGTTTGACCCAATTGGTGAATTCAATCTCACCGGCCGGTTCGATGGTGAGGAGGAAATTTACGATCTGACCTCAGAATGGATCAGCAGGGCTGAGAAATATCCCGGTCTGCGGATCATCGGCGTGAATGGCCGGTTCTTCCACAATTCAGGCGCGACGATTGTTCAGGAACTCGGTTTCAGCCTGGCTCAGGCCAATGAATATCTGGTGGAAATGACCGATCGCGGACTGGATCCGCTTGAAGTCAATCGCCGGTTATCTTTCCATTTCTCTGCCGGATCCAACTATTTCTTTGAGATAGCCAAGTTCAGGGCTGCCAGGATGCTCTGGTCGAGAATTATGGAGGAATATGCAGGGATTCCGGCAACCGGAGCAGAGATGTACGTTCATGCCGAGACCTCTTTCTGGAACAAAACGGTATATGATCCGTATGTGAACCTCCTCCGTTCCACCACCGAGGCTATGTCTGCTGTTTTGGGCGGGGTCACCTCCCTGACGGTCCTTCCATTTGACCTGACCTACGAAGAACCAACCGCTTTTGCCGAACGGATTGCCAGGAACCAGCAGATTCTCCTGAAGGGGGAATCCAATCTCGATAAGGTTATTGATCCGGCTGCCGGGTCCTATTATATTGAGAATCTTACCCAATCTATAGCGGAGGAAGCCTGGAAACTTTTCCAGGAGATTGAGAAAAGAGGCGGGTACATCGAGGCGTTTTATGATGGCTGGATACAGGATGCCATTGTAACCTCGGCTATCAGCAGGGACCAGAATTTTGCCCAAAGACGTGAAGTATTGCTGGGTACCAACCAGTATCCGAATATCAATGAGGAGATGTATGAAAGGGCCGACCCGGATATTATTGTTTCGCCGGTTGCCGATGCCGCTGAGGCTGAAGCTCAGCCGCTGAACCTTTACAGGGTTGCCGAACCTTTTGAGCAGCTCAGGATGGAAACTGAGAAGTCGGGTAAGCGCCCCGTTGTGTTCCTTCTCACCATCGGAAATCTTACCATGCGAAGGGCCCGGGCCGGTTTTGCAACCAATTTCTTCGGATGCGCTGGCTACCGGATCATCGACAGCAACGGATTTGGAACCGTGGCTGAGGGTATGAACGCCGCCTCTGAATCGGGGGCTGATATAGTGGTTCTATGCTCCTCGGATGATGAATATGCCCAGTTCGGACCTGAGTTCGGAACATTGGCAGCCGGGAAATTGATTCCCGTTATTGCCGGGTATCCGAAGGATCTGATGGATGAGCTGAAAAAGGCTGGCATAAGTCAATTCATCCACATCCGGAGCAATCTGCTTCAAACTCTCCAGTCGCTTAATAAACAGATCTTTAAGAGCTGAAATTATGAAACCTGATTTTACCAGAATATCCTTCGGGACCGGTGCAAAAAGCAGTCCGGTTGAACAACAGGAGCAGAAGCCCTGGATGACTCCCGAGCAAATCCCTGTGAAGCCAATATATACCAAAAAGGATCTGGAGGAGATGGAGCATCTCGGTTATGCTGCCGGATTGCCGCCCTACCTCCGCGGACCCTATTCAACCATGTACGTGATGCAGCCCTGGACGATCCGGCAGTATGCGGGATTTTCAACCGCTGAAGAATCCAATGCATTCTATCGCAGGAACCTGGCGGCCGGACAGATGGGGCTGTCGGTTGCCTTTGACCTGGCCACGCACCGAGGATACGATTCAGACCATGAAAGGGTGGTGGGGGATGTCGGCAAAGCCGGTGTTGCCATCGACTCGATCCTGGATATGAAGGTTTTGTTTGACCAGATCCCGCTCAACAAAATGTCGGTTTCGATGACCATGAACGGAGCCGTTCTGCCCGTGATGGCGTTCTATATCGTTGCCGCCCTGGAGCAGGGTGCCACCCTGGAAGAGCTTTCGGGAACCATTCAGAACGATATCCTGAAGGAGTTCATGGTGAGGAACACCTATATCTATCCTCCGGAATTCAGCATGCGCATCATTGCTGATATTTTCAGGTACACATCGAAGAATATGCCCCGGTTCAATTCAATCTCGATATCGGGCTACCATATGCAGGAAGCAGGTGCAACGGCAGATATTGAGCTGGCATACACGCTGGCCGACGGGCTGGAGTACCTGAGGACGGGCGTGAATGCCGGTCTGGATATCGATGCCTTTGCCCCCAGGCTCTCCTTCTTCTGGGGTATCGGCATGAACCACTTCATGGAGATTGCCAAGATGCGCGCAGCCCGCATGCTCTGGGCAAAACTCGTGAAGCAGTTCAATCCGAAAAATCCAAAGTCGCTTGCACTCAGGACCCACTGCCAGACCTCAGGATGGAGTCTCACCGAGCAGGATCCGTTCAACAATGTGACCCGTACCTGTATCGAGGCACTTGGAGCCGCCCTGGGTCACACTCAGAGTCTCCATACCAATGCACTGGATGAAGCCATTGCGCTGCCAACAGATTTTTCCGCCAGGATTGCCCGTAATACACAGATATACCTTCAGGAAGAGACCGGTATCTGCCGTTCGGTGGATCCCTGGGCCGGTTCCTACTATGTGGAATCACTCACCCATGAGCTCGCCCGGAAGGCCTGGGCTCTGATCGAGGAGGTGGAGCAGCTGGGAGGAATGTCGAAAGCAGTCGAAACCGGAATCCCGAAAATGAGGATCGAGGAAGCCGCAGCCCGCAAACAGGCCCGCATCGACAGCGGTCAGGAGATGATCTTGGGCGTGAATAAATACCGGCTCGAAAAGGAAGACCCGATCGAAACCCTCGATGTCGACAATACCAAGGTTCGCCTGGCTCAGATCCAGCGACTGCAGAAACTGCGCGCCGAAAGAAATGAGACTGAATGCCAGGCAGCACTCGGAGCTATCACCCGGTGCGTTGAAACCGGCGAGGGTAACCTCCTCGAACTGGCCGTGGAAGCTGCAAAAAAACGCGCATCTTTAGGTGAAATTTCGTATGCTTGTGAAAAAATAGCGGGGAGGTATAAAGCAGTGATCCGTTCAATATCAGGCGTTTATTCATCTGAATATCAGGGTGGCGAAGACTTTGCCAAAGCCCGTGAACTGGCCGATGCCTTTGCATCCTTGGAAGGCCGCAGACCCCGGATCATGATCGCCAAAATGGGACAGGACGGCCACGACCGCGGAGCCAAGGTGGTCTCCACCGGCTACGCAGATATCGGATTCGATGTGGATATCGGACCTCTCTTCCAGACCCCGGCCGAAGCTGCCCGTGACGCTGTGGAAAATGATGTGCATGTGCTTGGTGTATCCAGTCTGGCCGCCGGACACAAAACCCTTGTTCCTCAAGTGATTGATGAACTGAAAAAACTGGGACGTGAGGATATCATGGTGATCGTCGGCGGAGTGATCCCCCCGCAGGATTACCAGTTCCTCTATGATCAGGGAGTGGTCGGAATTTTCGGTCCCGGCACCTCCATACCAAAAGCCGCAATACAAATACTGGAGGTACTCATTGAAAGCCATAAACAGATCTAGGGGAACCCTGTTCTTCCTGATTTCCATTCTTCTGTTTCCCGTTCAGCTGCCGGCTGCACAAAAGCTGACTGGCCTGACCGGCACCTTGCGAGGCCTGCATGCAGTTGACAAAAAGGTCATCTGGGTATCCGGAACCAAAGGGGAATTTGCCTTGACCACCAATGGCGGTAAAACCTGGACTACCAGCGCGGTTCCGGGAGCTGAAAAGCTTGATTTCAGGGATGTTCAGGGGTTCTCGGCCACTGAAGCCCTGCTGATGAGCATAGGTCCCGGTAAATCTTCCAGGATTTACCAAACCTCTGACGGCGGCAAAACCTGGAAGCTTAATTTTGAGAATCAGGATTCACTTGCCTTTTTCGACGGCATGGATTTTTACGACCGGAACCATGGTCTTCTCATCTCCGACCCGGTGGATTCCAGGCCCTACCTCCTTGAAACGACTGACGGGGGGCTTACCTGGAAAAGGCTCCAACCCCGCACAATTCCAGATCTGAACAAGGGCGAGTATGCCTTTGCCGCCAGCGGCACCAGCGTGGATGCTGTTCGGGGCGGCGAATGCTTCCTGGCAACCGGCGGCGCTGCTGCCAGGGTTTTCAGGTCCGCTGATTTCGGAACCACATGGAAGGCTGCGCTCCTTCCGATTGTGCAGGTCGATCCCGCTTCAGGGGCCTTTTCAGTGGCCAAAGGACCGGGGAATAGGGTAGCTGCCTGCGGAGGCAACTATCAGAGGATGACACAGAGAGGCGCCAATATTGCCCTGTCGGACGATGGAGGTAAAACCTGGATTGTCCCTGACGGATCCCGCCATGTACCCTTCATGGAGTGTATCCGTTGGATAAACAAAAAAATCATCATTGCCTGTGGCCCTCACGGAGTATGGATCTCAACTGATGGAGGGAATAACTGGAAGGAAGCCTTAAAGGATGGATTTCACACTTTCGGTGTTTCCGGCAAAAACATAATTTTGGCGGGAAATAAAGGCGATGTAAAAATCTACAGCCTTTCGGCCTTGATTAAACTCGCTGATAATTAAAAGTAAAGATGAATTTCGACTGGTGGGGAATAATCGTTGTTCCGCTCCTGATCTTCCTGGCCAGGATCGGCGATGTTTCAATCGGAACCGTAAGGATCATCTTTGTTTCAAAGGGCTACCGGTACCTGGCTCCTCTCATCGGCTTCTTCGAGGTGTTCATCTGGCTGCTGGCCATGACCAAGATCCTCGAGAACCTCGACAGATGGTATTATTACCTGGCCTACTGCGCAGGATTTGCCACCGGAAACTATATCGGGATCCTTCTTGAGGAAAAAATCGCCATCGGGTATACCGCCGTCAGAGTGATCAGCCATATTCAGGCCGGTGATCTGATCAAGCAGCTGCAGGATGCCGGATACGGGGTTACCTACCACTCTGCCCAGGGAAGTACCGGCCTGGTTGACGTGATCTATACAATTATTAAACGATCCGAGCTTCCGGGGCTGATCTCGGTCATCAACAAGTTCAACCCCAATGCTTTCTATACGGTTGAAGAGCTTAAGACCGTCAACCAGGGAATCCATCCGTACCAGAAATACGGCCAGCGCCCCCGCAAATAATCATTTGACCAGGCCCGCTTCCTTCAGGATGGTAATATAATCCATCACGCTTCCCAGATCAGATTCGCGCGCCGACTGTGTATCGAGCATCTGTTTGATCTGAAGTGCGTTGTGCTTACCATTGCAAAGACGCTCCAACTCACGGACATCAGAGATCTTCTGCGAAGCCTTGTTGATCCGCTCTGCCGGTATCACTTCCAGCGCCTTGCTGTAACCTCCGTACCCGTTTTCCCTGACCTTTGCGGTTGGAACCGGAATCAGGGCAATTGCCTTTTTCTCAACTTCCGTAGGTTTAAGAGATATCGGCTGCATGCTCATCTTGGCAGCCAGCTTTTTCATTTCCTGATCAATCACTGCAATCTGGCCTTCGGCGATCTTCTTCAGCTGGACCGTCTGAACGGCAACCATCGCTGCAAGCTGCGCATCGGCCGGAGCGAGTTCCAGGACAGACTCAACGGTTTCCACCTCATTGAGTGCGGAAGCCTCCACATAGCCCCTAACCTTTTTAAACAAGTCGGGAAAATTCTCAGGTGTAGCTTTTGATAGTTCATCCAGGCCACGGGCCGACTGATGTCCCAGCCTGCGAACTCCATTGCTGAAGGCTTCGTTGGCAATTTTTCCGGCCAGGCCTGCATCCGCAGTGGCTATGGTATAGGCTGAAGCTGCCGTGATCACACAGCAACGCTTGAGCTGAGTGGGATCGCACTTGTCGGCAACATCCTCAGAGGTATGGTAGAATTGGTCTGGCCAGGTAATCATCATGATTCCCGGTACCCCAACACCCCAATCGTTGAACACCTCATGATCGGATCCGCCGAAATGACCTTCAATATTGTAAACGAAGGGATCATCCGATCCCGACGGAGCCACAATCCTGTTGATGTATCCGCTCCAGATAGCAATCGCGGTGCGGTTGGTTTCCCCCACATAACGGAAATAATTCTCGACCACATCGTTGATATAGTGTGGATTGCCAAAGGTGGTCCGTTCGAGGTTGAAGAACGACTGACTTTTGCTGAGCCAGAGACCTACCATGTCGAGGTTGATGTTGCAAAGGGTTTTCTCCATGATATCCTTATGCTCTATCACCCATGGGATCGAACCGGAGAACTCCGGAATGAAGATGAACCGCATGGTCCTCTCAGGTCGGGGCAGGCGCCCTTCATCAAACATGGTTTTGAACATCCTGGCAACCTCCAGGATCACAGCGCAGCCCGAGAGGTCATCATTGCCGCCCTGTTTCAGGTAACCTTCAAACAGGTGGGCTGAAAAAATGATTTCGCCTGCAGCCGGATTGGTCCCGGGAATGACGCAGGCGGGAACCTGCAGATCGGTTTTCTCATAGGTGGCCTTTACCTGCGCATGAACCCTGATCTTTTCATTCCTTAGGAGGCGGTCGCGCAGGAGATATCCCTCCCGCGGCGGCATAAAGAATGCAAATCCCACCTTCTGGCTTCCGTCACCCCAGAAACCTGTCCAGGGGATCTGAAGGGGATCATACAGCGGCCGCCAGGAGTTCATCGATATAATCCCCAGTGCGCCAAACTGCTGAACCCATTTTACGATCGAACCGGGATCAGCATAAGTGACCACGATCTTGTCCTTGACATTGGCTTTTTCAAAGTCCTCCTTTTTTCCATTCTCCACCCAAACCAGCTCGGCTTCCACGTCAGCATCCTGACTGCCCACCGCGAGCATGGCACGGAGGTCGTCATAATCGGCAAGCTTTTTCCTGCCGGGAGATACCTCCCAAAGTTCGCCCCTGATCCCGTTCCAGTTTGGCTGGGTATCCGGAAAGCGTTCAAGTTTACCCTCAAGGCCGTATTCCTTGATTTTATCCATGATATACTGAGCCTCGAACAGGGTGGTTTTATACTCCTCGGAGCTTCTTGCCCGGGTGTACCCACCCATTTCCATGATATGGTTAAAGGCCGTCTCGCCCGATGCCTCCCCGATGATCTCATCCATCCGGGCCTTATCAAGCAAAGTCCACTGATAATAAGGTGTGAACTGGGCAAATACACCCAACCCTCCCAACACAAACAGAATAACCAGAATTGCTTTCTTCATGCTCTTAATTTTAAGTTTAGCTGAGCTTTGCTCAGCCTTTTAGTCCGCTTGCGGACCTTTTAGCGAAGCCCTTTAGTCCGCTTGCGGACCCTTTAGCGAAGCCCTTTATTTTGTCCCTACCAGTCCTGCCGTTTTGAGCACCTCAATGTAGTCAATAATTCCCTGCAGCGAAGATTCCCTTGGGAACTGAGTGTCAAGCATCTGCTTGATCTGAAGTGCATTATGTTTACCATTGCAGAGTCTTTCGAGCTCGCTGGTATTGGCCACTCCTGAGGGCACCCCGCCACCCTGACCGCGCTGACCACCGCCTCCCGGCATAAACTGGCGGTACCCGCCATATCCGGCCTCTTTTACCTTGGGTGTTGTGAAGGGTACGATGGTGATAGCCTTTTTCTCCAGGTCATCCGGTTTCAGACTGACCGGTGCTACCGATAATCTGGTTGCCAAAACCTTCATATTCTGATCGAGGATGGCGAGCTGTGCCTCAGCCATCTTTTTAAGCTGAGCTGTCTGGATGGCAACTGTGGCAGCCAGTTCGGCATTACCCGGAGCCAGTTCCAGTGAAGTTTCAACGGTTTCAGTTTCGTTCATCAGGGTACCCTCGATATAGCCCCTTACCTTTTTATACACCGGAGCAAAGTTTGCAGTGGTAGCTTTTGAAAGCTCATCCAGAGCCCTGGCCAGCTGATGCCCCATCCGGCGCACGGAATTGGAAGCTGTTTCTCCGGCAATCTTCATTGCCATGCCGGCATCGGCCGATGCGATGGTGTAAGCCCCGGCAGCACCGATCACGCAGCACCTTTTCAGCTGAGTGGGATCGAGCTTGTTGGGAAGATCCTGAGAGGTGTGATAAAATAAATCGGGCCAGGTGATCATCATGATAGCCGGCACTCCCACGGCCCAGTCGTTGAATACTTCATGGTCTGAGGCTCCGTAATGGCCCTCTATGGCATAATAGAACGGTTCATCTGATCCTGACGGAGCGACAATCCGGTTTAGATACCCTTCGCGACCCGAGAGAACCAGGCTGGTCCGGTTGGTTTCGCCCACATACCGGAAATAATTCTCCATTACATCATTGATATAGTGTGGATTGCCGAAGGTGGTGCGCTCCAGGTTAAAAAATGACTGGCTCTGGCTCAGCAGGATTCCCACCATATCCAGATTGATATTGCAGAGGGTCTTTTCCATGATATCCTTGTGGGCATTCACCCACGGACCAGTTCCCGAGAATTCGGGGACCCAGATGAAGCGGATGCTGCGTGCCGGTCTGGGCAGCCTGCCATCGTTGTACATCGTGTTGAGCATCCTGGCCATCTCGAGCAGGCAGGCGCCGCCGCTGATATCGTCATTGGCTCCCTGTTTGATATATCCTTCGAAAATATGTGCTGAAAAGATCACTTCACCAGCATTGGGATCAGTGCCGGGCAACACACAGGTGGGAACCTGCAGGTCGACATTTTCCATTGCCACTTTCACCTTGGCATGCACACGGATCTTTTCGCCGCGCAGAAGCCTGTCGCGAATAAAGATTCCTTCGCGCGGGGGCATCTGGAAGGCAAATCCTTTTGCCTGACCACCGCCACGACCGCCCAATCCACCATAGGGCATCTGGATAGGATCGGCAAGCGGACGGGGTGAATTGAATGACAGAATCCCAACAGCTCCTCCTTCGGTGATCAGATTATATACAGAACCTGCGCCGGCATTGGTGACAACGATTTTTCCCTTCACATCCAGATCCTTGTATTCGGCCGGACGTCCTTCGCCGATCCAGATCAGCTCGGCCTCCACATCGGCATCCTGGCTGCCGGAGACCAGCATGGCAACCTGGTCATCATAATCAGCCAGTTTTTTCAATCCCGGGGATACTTCCCAAAGCTCTCCGCTGATGCCGTCCCAGGTGGGCCGCATCTCGCCAAATCTCTCAAGCCGGGCCGACGAGATTCCAAACTCCTTAAGTTTGTCCATCACAAACTGGCTTTCCCAGAGCACCGTTTTATATTCATCCGACAGCCGGTTCCGGGTATAGCCGGCCATCTCAATGTCATAAGCCAGGGCCGTTTCACCGGAAGCTTCACCAATGATCTGGTCCATAAGTTTCTTCTCCAGGAGAGTCCACTGGTAATGAGGGGTGAACTGAGCGGCAACCTTTAAACCGAAAAACAGCAAGAAGGTTAGAATCAGTGAATTGCGCAATGTTTTCATAACGGAATAAGTTTTAGGACTGAAAAATCAGATCAAGATATGCATAGAATGCAGAGGATGTCTGCCTTTAACTTTTTTTAAGATTTACCTGGTTGGTGGGCAACCAGTCTGATTTTTCTATTTTTGAGGCTCGATAAAACCATTTCGCATGAGAAAATTCCTGGCCCTTGTGCCCTTTATTGCTGTGATGTTCCTCACCGGATGCGAAGAGAAGCTCACCCAGGAGGTGACTGCCACCTGGCCCGACGGGTCTCCCCAGAAGGTCTCTTTTTTCACTGTTACCGGAGATAAGAAGCAGAAGGTGAAGGAGGTGAAATATTACCAGGGAGGCAAGAAGGAGATGGAAGGAGAATACAAGGGTGAAAAGAAGGATGGCGCCTGGACAACCTGGTTCGATAATGGCAGGAAGCAGAGCGAAGGATTTTTCAAAAATGACCTGCGTGATGGTAAAGCGGTGGTTTGGCGCGAGAATGGGTTCAAATACTACGAAGGAACCTATTCAATGGGCAAGCTCCATGGCACCTGGATCCTGTATGATACGGACGGCAGCCGGCTGAAGGAGATCCTGTACGAGCATGATAAGAAGGTTAGGGAGATGGATTTCAAAGCAGGGGTTCCCTTTAGCAACTAGGAAGACCTACATGGCGATAAACTCCCCGAGAGTCATACCGCGGTCCAGCCTGAATACGCCCCTTTCATTTTTCTTCAGGGTACAGCATTCGTATTTCATGTCGTGCTGGAACATCAGCACATATCCGTTTTCAACGATCTCTTCAAGAAAATCCTGCTTTTCTTTCATTGTCCTCACCACCTCCAGATCATAGGCCATATTGTATTTGACCGGTATGTGACCATGGGTTGGGAAAAGATCGGCCCCAAACACAAGGGTTTTGGACCCAACCCGGACAATGGGAACAATCTGGCCCGGGGTATGTCCGTTCACAATCCGCAACTCAACTCCCTGGCAAAAGGGCCCGGGATGCTGAATAAAATCAAGCAGGCCAAGGTCCTCCATCGGAAGGAGGTTTTCTCTTAAATAGGAATCAGCCTCTCTCGGGTTTGGATTTACCGCATTGTCCCACTGGCGCTCCGTGGTCCAATAGGTTGCTTCCGGGAAAACTGCCACAGGCTCCCGGTTCCAATCGTAGGTGATACCTCCTCCGCAATGATCGAAATGCAGATGAGTCAGAATAACATCGGTAATCTCCTCCGGCCTGATCCCATGGGCGGCAAGTCCGGTTACAAGACCCTCCTGCTCTTCCATGTACAGATACTGCAGGTGGTCCTCATCCTGCTTGTCACCGATGCCATTATCAATCAGAATCAGATGTCCGTCATCGGTCCGGATCACCAGGGACCGCAGCATCATCGGGATCAGATTATGTTCGTCCGCAGGAAAAAACTTGGTCCAAATGGCTTTCGGCACCACACCGAACATCGCACCGCCATCCGATTTGAAGGAGGATATATTGATTCTGTAAAGTTCCATGGGCAAAAGGCTTTCGCCAAATATAACAATTGCCCTATAACTTCCAAATGATTTCCCCTCCTGTCCCCTTTCCCTATTCCCTATTCCCTATTCACTATTCACTCTTATTCCCCAGTCCGCATCCAGGAACAGCATCGAGTCCACCGGGATTCCCCTGATCCGCGCCTTCTCCTCAATGTGTTTCATCCAGTTTTTATCGGTCCGGATGTACTCCATCAGGTTTTGAATCTTAGCTTTTGTATACATTTCTTCCAAAACGGGGATCGCCTGGGTAGTGAAATTCCAGGGAAATCCGGGCAGATTAGCCTCGGTGGCCATCACAAGAATGACATCGTGATTGCTGATCTCCTTTTCCAGATTGAGCTGACTGGTCATCAATGGCTCCCTGAAACTCTCGGGGTACACCTGCTTGTTGTAAAACCAGAAATGATCATCCCTGAACGACCGGGAGATGCCAAAATTGAACATGCCCCAGTAATAGCTGTCGGCAATCATTAACACCCTTGGGCGGATTTTGCCTGCCGTGTCCTCAAAAATAATCTCCGGATAGGCCAGTTTGTCTCGTTTTAGTTTGAAGATCAGGTTCATGCCGTATCCGATATCGTAATCGTCGCCTGTTGCTTTTTCTATGCTGATCTTTCCGGTCCTTATTTCCGGTATTTCGGTTCCCCGCTCCTTTTCAATGAACCTGATGATGGAGTCAGCCGCCAGAACCGATCCGTAATGGCTCCAGTGGATCCCGTATTTCGGATAAAGAGGGTAGGGGGAACTCTCTTTATTCTCCATGAACCATCGGTTGAAATCGATGAACCTGAGGCCGCTGTCGGCAGCAATTCCTTCAAAGGCTTCATAATTGGTGGGGCCTTTTTGATAGCTGACCTCAGGGAGATATTCCGGATAAAAGGATCCTTTCCCTGCCGCAAAGATCACCACCAGGGTCTTACCCATTTCATCCAGTCGTTTCTGAAGGCTCTTAAGCTGGGAGATCCTGCCGGCTATCGTGTCCACCCCAAGAAAGTCGGCGCCATACCATGCCTTTACGTAATTTTCTTCAAACAGGTAATTCTCCTTGCCAATGACCACACCCCTGGCGTTTACCTTCCCGAAGAGGCTGAAATCAATCTGATTGTTGATCCTTACGAAAGTGCTTCTGAATCCGAATCCCTCATTCAGATACTCCTCCTTTTTGATCTGATAATCGGTTTTGAACCAGTCGTGAATCCCGATTTTTACATTGGGCGGACTACTCACATCGCCCTTGAGCGGCTTTTCATTGATGATCCGGAACGTTTTCTGCAGTGCCGGAACGATCAGCAGGAACATCAGGAAGATGAAAAGGTAATATCTGAAATCCTGTTTTTTCATCAGAACCTGAAGTAAATGAAGGGATTAAAACCAAACGCGGTAATGGAGCTGATCGAAAGCACCAGCAAAATGACCATCGCGGTCGCCATCAGCAAATGGCGTCGTGCGGGATATTCATTAAAGTACACGGCATCCTGTATTCTCTGGCCACTCCTGAAATACACGAAAAATGCGAAGATCACAGCCAGAACAAAGTAGAACCATATCCCTGTATCGGCCCGGAACTCCGCTCCGCCCTGGAATGAGAACATTTTTTTCAGGAACATGAAGGCCCGCGGGAACTCCTCAATTCTGAAGAACACCCAACCGATCATCACCAGCAGGAAGGTGATCAGCGTACTGGGCAGCTTGCCGATCTTCTGATATATATTCAGCAGGAATCCACGCTCCAGCACAAGCATCAGGCCATGGAAAGCACCCCAGAAAACGAAGGTCCAGGAAGCCCCGTGCCAGAGACCCGACGCCAGAAACACAAACCAGAGATTGAAATAGAGGCGCCTTTTTGTCCCGACCCGGTTTCCGCCAAGCGGGATGTAGAGGTAGTTCCTCATCCATGCACCGAGTGTCATGTGCCAGCGGCGCCAGAATTCGGTAATGCTTTGTGAAATGTAGGGATTGTTGAAGTTCTCAGGGAATTTAAACCCAATCATTTTCCCGATTCCGATGGCCATATCGGAATATCCGGAGAAATCAAAATAGATCTGGAAGGTGTAGGCGAGAATCCCCACCCAGGCAGTTCCGGTACTGATAGTGCTGAAATCCATTGCCATGATTGCATCCGCCTGATGTCCCATCTGATTGGCAATCAGTACTTTCTTGGCAAGACCGAGCACAAAGCGGTAGAAACCGGTCAGACGGTTCTCCATCGTTTCATTGGCCGACCGGTCGGTAATCTGATCGGCCAGCTGATGGTACCGGATGATCGGACCTGCGATCAGCTTGGGATAGAGGATAATATAAAGCTGATAATCCCAGAAGTTGTGCAGCGGACCATGTACCCGACGGTACACATCCACCACATAGGTAATGGTTTCAAACGTGTAGAAAGAGATCCCGATCGGCAGGATCAGCTTGGTCCACTGAATCGCATTAATGCCGAAAGCCCCCAGAAGGGCATTGACATTCTCGACGAAGAAGTTCGAGTATTTGAAATAGAATAACAGACCCAGGTTCACCGACACCGAAAGTGCAAGCATGAGCCTCCGGTGAAGTGTCTTTTTGGTGGCCGACATCCACTTGACGAGGTGGAAATCGAGGAAGGTGGTGCCAAGAATTACAAAAATGAACTTGGGAGCTCCCCAGCTGTAAAAGAAGATGCTGAAAAGGAGGATGGTGATATTCTTTAACTTCTTGGGAACCAGGTAGTAGGTAATCAGGAATGCGGGCAGGAATCCGAGTAGGAAGACGATGCTGCTGAAAACCATGGGTGCCTGATTATTGGTGCCGAATATAAATAAACTCGTGAACTAAATAGTTAACTTTATAGGATTAACCCTCTAAACTCATTACCATGTCATTGTATCTTTATTTGTCGATCGGTGGAGTTGTTCTGATCTTCCTGCTCGCAGGGATCCGCATCGTCCGCCCAACCCACCGTGCCCTGATTGAACGGCTAGGTAAGTACCACCGTTTTGCCAATCCGGGATTTCACTGGATCATCCCCGTGATAGAAAAGCTCTATATGGTTAACGTCACCGAGCAGATGGTCGATGCCGAACCCCAGGAGATCATTACCAACGATAACCTGAATGCCCGCGTGGATGCTCAGGTATATTTCAAGGTAAAACCGGATGAGGATAGTGTTAAAAACTCACAATATCAGGTATTTAACTATAAATATCAGATTGTGAGCCTTGCCCGCACCACCTTGCGTAACATCATCGGTACCATGACCCTGAAATCGGCCAACAGTGAAAGGGGCAAGATCAATGCGGAACTGCATCAGACACTGAAAGAGGAGACGGCCAACTGGGGTCTGGAGATTGTCAGGACCGAGCTCAAGGAGATCGATCCGCCGAAAGATGTTCAGGAAACCATGAACAAGGTGGTGAAGGCCGAGAACGAAAAGATTGCTGCCATCGACTTTGCCACCGCCCGTGAAACCGTTGCCGATGGTGAAAAGCGTGCCAAGATCAAGGAGGCCGAAGGTGTTAAGCAGGCTAAGATCCTGCACGCCGAAGGTGAGGCTGAAGCCATCAAACTCGTAAACGAGGCAGCCGACAAATTCTTCACCGGCAATGCTCAGCTTCTTAAGAAACTCGAAACTCTTGAAATCGCCCTGAAGGACAACGCCAAGATCGTGATCCCCGAAGGTTCACAACTTGTAAACGTCATTGGTGACATGGCAGGAGTACTGCCGCTTACCACCAAACCTGAAAAGAAGACTACGTAGGGGATTAGGGGGAAAGGGGATGAGGGGGAAAGGGGAATGTATATTTCCTTACCCCCTCACCCCCTCACCCCCTATTTCACTACCTGTTGAAGAATTCCTTCATCCAGAACTTGTTCTGTAAATCCCTGAGGTGGGTGGCTTTTGCGCCTCCCCAGCCATGACGGCCGTTGGGATAGATCATGAACTGGAACTCCTTGTTAAGGTCCTGCAGCTTGCTGATCAATTGCAATGAGTTCTGCATGTGGACATTATCGTCCATCTCCCCATGTACGATGAAGAGTTTGCCCTTGAGCTTGTCAGCATAAGTCATCGCTGATCCTGCCTTGTACCCTTCAGGGTTCTGCTCCGGGGTATCCATGAAACGCTCAGTATAAACATTATCATACAACCTCCAGTCGGTAACACTGTAGTTGGCAATTCCGTGAGTCCAGTAATCAGCGCCGGCCGTGAGGGCCATGCAGGTGGTATATCCGCCATAGGATCCACCGGTGATGCCAATTTTGCCGCCATCAACAAAGGGCTTTGATTTAAGCCATTTAACGGTTTCCCCGTAATCAACCATTTCCCATTTGCCTAAATTTCTCCACATGTAATCAAGGCCTTTCTTGCCGAACTGTCCCGAAGCCCTGTGGTCCACATTGATGGTGATGATGCCGTTCTGGGCATACCAGCTGGGATTGGTACCGGGGAAGGAGTTCCTGACGCCGCCGGCATCCGGACCACCGTAAATGGTGAAAATGACCGGATATTTTTTGGAAGGATCAAAGTTGACCGGATAGATGATGACAGCCGGCAACTGGAATCCGTCGGTCGACGGAATTCTGACCAGCTCAGCTTTCTGGTGCTTGGTCACATCATAGTCAAATTTGGTTTCACTCAGAACCCTCACAAGCTTGCCGTCCTTGTCCCGCAGCTCTTTTTTTCCGGGATTGCTGACGCTGTTCCAGTTATCGATGAGATAGGAACCTCCTGGCGATAGCACGGCAGAATGGGAGCCGGCCCCTTCGGTCAGTTTAACAAAATTCTTTCCGTCCAGATTAACCCGGTAAAAATGGCTCTCGGTGGATTCATCGCCCCTTCCGGTAAAATATACAATACCTTTTTCCTCATCCACGCGGGAGATTCCGCTAACCCTCCATTTGACATCAGTCAGCTGGGCGATCAGCTTGCCGCTCCAGTCATAATAATAGAGGTTATCCCAATCGTTCCTGTAGCTCTTTAAGATAAATCCTGTCCCGTTTTTCAGTACGTACAGATCTTCGAAGAAATCCAGCCAGGTTTTACGCTGTTCATCATAGATCTTCTTCAGATCACCGTTTTCAGGATTGACCATGAAGAACTCCATGTGATTCTGGTCCCGGTTGACCACCTGAACCAGCAATTCTTTGGAGTCGGGTTTCCAGAATGGCCAGGCAATGTATTGATCCACATTGTAGTCAAACTTAGCCCAGGTAACCTTGCCGGTTTCGGTATCGGCAATTCCCAACTTAACTTTGGGATTGGGATCGCCGGGCTTGGGGTATCTGGTAAACTCAGGAGCACCGTGCAGGCTGTCGGCCCTCATCAGGACAAACAGCGGGACTTCTGTATCATCAAACCGGAGAAAAGCCACCTTTTTGGAATCGGGTGACCACCAGAAAGCAGCGTATTGGGAACCTCTTCCGAGGATTTCTTCGAAATAGACCCAGGAGGCGTATCCGTTGTAAATCAGGTTAGTGCCATCCATTGTCAGCCTTCTTTCAAGATTGGTTTCCAGGTCAATCACAAAAAGATCGTTATCCCTGGTAAATCCAACTTTCTTCATGTCGGGCGACATGCGCGGATTGACCTCCTTGCCGGGGTTGGCAGTGATCTGACGGGAGGCAGTGGCTGTCCCGTCTGAATAGTAAAGTTCGCCTTCCTTAACGACCACGCCTGGTCTGGGTGCCGGGGCTGCCTCAGGCTCTTTGATCGCCTTGGCTTTTCCGGTGGCGGCCTCAACGCTCATCCGCACATCCTTGCCGTCCTTGTCTTTCTGAATATCCAAATAATGAGTGTCATCGAGCCACTGGGTTTGCATCTGCCGGCCCCCGGGTCTCTGAGCCATCAGCGATCCGGTTATTGCCATGACAAGTGTCAGGCTCAGAGCACTGAGAAGGAAATGTCTGGTTTTCATTTTATATCGAGTTATTGATAATGGATTCAATCAGTTCCTGTTTTCCCGATTGCAGTTCGGGTTCACCTTTGGCCACAGCCAGGTCCCTGAGCTGACCCAGCGTCAGGGCGCCGTTTTCAAAAGCTTTGGCTTCCTTTTCATGGAATGAAAGGTACCGGTTGTCTCTGAAGTCGGATATTCTATTGGTGGTCAATAATTTATCAGCGATCAGGAGCCCTCTGGCAAACGTGTCCATTCCGGCTATGTGAGCGATAAACAGATCTTCCAGATCGGTGGAATTTCTTCTCAGCTTGGCATCGAAATTAAAGCCGCCGGTACCGAGGCCACCAGTTTCAAGAACAACCAGCATTGCCTCAATGGCTTCATACAGGTTGGTTGGGAAATTGTCAGTGTCCCATCCGTTCTGCGACTCGCCGTGGTTTGCATCAATCCCTCCGAGCATGCCGGCATCTGCGGCAAACCTCAGCTCATGGGCAAAACTGTGGCTGGCCAGGGTGGCATGATTCGATTCGATATTCAGTTTGAAGTCTTTCTCCAGGCCATATTTATGCAGAAATCCAATCACTGTGGAGGCATCAAAATCATACTGATGGAGAGAGGGTTCCATCGGCTTTGGCTCGATAAGGAAGGTCCCTCTGAACCCGATCTTACGCCCGTAATCCCTGGCAATCTGCAGGAATCGTCCCATGTGGTCCAGCTCCTTTTTGGTGTTGGTGTTGAGGAGGTATGAATACCCTTCGCGGCCTCCCCAGAACACATAGTTGTCTCCTCCGAGTGCGACGGTAGCATCCATGGCGGCCTTCACCTGGGCTCCGGCATGACAAACGACACTGAAATCAGGATTGGTTGCAGCTCCGTTCATGTAGCGCGGATGCCCGAAAAGATTGGCTGTTCCCCACAATAACCTGATGCCGGTGTCCTCCTGCTTTCTGAGAGCAAGATCCACCAGCTTCCTGAGATTATACTCCGATTCTTCCACATTCTTGCCTTCAGGCGCCAGATCGCGGTCATGGAAGCAGTAGAACGGCAGACCAAGCTTGGTCATAAACTCGAAAGCCGCATAGAGCCTGGCTTCGGCGTTAACCATCTCGTCACTGGAAACATCCCAGGGGAATTTCCGGGTACCGGATCCGAAGGGATCGCCGCCTGCATTGCACATGCTGTGCCAGTAGGCCATGGCAAACCTGAAATGCTCCTTCATGGATTTGCCGGCGACAACAAAATCTTCGTCGTAATACTTGAATGAAAGGTGATTTTCGCTATCCGGACCTTCATACCGGATTGGTTCAATGTCTGGAAAAAATTCGGATGGTATCATGAGAGTTGTTTTATCATTTCAGCTTTCCAAAGTTGGTAAAAGTCCTGATACTTACGGGATTTTTCAGGATCCGGTTTTACCTGTTGCACAACAGCCAGTGATTTGAATGCCTCTTTCGGACCTGCGAATATTCCGGATCCGATCCCTGCGCCCCGGGCTGCACCTGCAGCTCCGTCAGTGTTGTAAAGCTCAACCGTGGTACCGGTCACATCAGCAAAAATCTGCCTGAAAACAGGACTCAGGAACAGGTTTGCATGGCCAGCCCTGACGGTTTCGGTTCTGACCCCCATTTCACGCATGGCCTCAAAACCGTACATCAGGGCAAACACAATGCCTTCCTGGGCGGCCCTCATCAGGTGCTCCCTCGAATGACGGTTGAGATCCAGGTTAAGGATTCGTCCGCCGAACGGACGGTTCTGGTGAATTCTCTCCACCCCGTTGCCAAAGGGGAACACCAGCAGACCGTCAGACCCCGGCACAATCCCTTCAGCAAGGCTGTTCATGCCAGGGTAATCCAGGCCAGAGCCGGCAAGCAGCTTTTTCAGCCAGGAGTAAAGAATTCCTGTGCCGTTGATGCACAGCAATACGCCAAGCCTCCGTTCGGGCTGAAGATGATTGACATGGGCGAAAACATTGACTCTTGACAGAGGATCATGATTTACCTGATCGAGGATGCCGTAAATAACACCTGAGGTGCCGGCGGTGGCCGCTACTTCTCCGGGTTCCAGAACATTCAGACTTAATGCGTTATTGGGCTGATCTCCTGCGCGGTAAGTTACCGGTATTCCTGTTGGCAGGCCGGTGATTGCGGCGGCCTCAGCGTTGATGCTCCCCTGATGCCCGAATACCGGCACCCTGTCGGGAAACAGACCCTCATGGAATCCGTAAGCATTTATGAGCTCCTGAGAGGGCTGATCTTTGGAGAAGTCCCACAGGATCCCCTCTGAGAATCCGGTGGAGGTGGAGACAATGCTTCCTGTCAGCTTTAGGGCAATATAATCCCCCGGAAGCATGATCTTGTATATCTTTTCATAGATTTCCGGCTCATTTTCCCTTACCCACGCCAGCTTTGAGGCTGTGAAATTTCCGGGATTATTGAGAAGATTGCCCAGGCAAAATTCCCTGCCCAGTTTTTTATATACCTGATCCCCCTGAGAGGTTGCACGGCTGTCGCACCAGATGATCGAAGGCCTCAGAGGCCGGCCATCATGGCCTACAGCAACGAGTCCGTGCATCTGGTATGAAATTCCGACCGCTCTTGTTTCGCTGATCCGGCTGCTTTTTTTATCAAGGATCCGGATGGCTTTGACCACATGCTCCCACCAGGTATCGGGCTCCTGTTCCGCCCATCCCTGACGGGGAGCTGAAATAGTAAGTTCTGAATCCGGCGATTGGGCCTGGGCGATCACCTGACCGCTTTTGGCATCAACGAGGGATGCCTTAATGGAGGAAGATCCTATGTCGAGGCCGAGTAATAATGACATGTAAGTTTTTGATTTATTGATTTTTAATCTTGATCCATTCTTTCTGGTTCCGGGGTTTGTAGCTGACTGTCTTAACCGAATTCATTGAAAATCCACGCAACAGATCAAGTGCGGAAATTCCGGTGTGACAGGAGATCTGGACCAGGATATTCCCGAGAGCAGTGGCTTCTGCCGGTCCGGCCACCACAGGCAGTCCGGTAGCATCGGCGGTTAGTTGACACAGGAAAGAGTTGAGACTGCCTCCACCGATCATGTGAATCTTTTCGATAGGGTGGGGACTGATCTGTTTTAACTGATCCAGGGTTGTGCTGTATTTAAGGGCCAGACTTTCGAATATGCAGCGCGTGATCTCCTCGCGGCTTTCCGGTACCGGTTGCGAAGTCCTCTCACAATAGTCGCGTATGGCTCCGGGCATGTCGGACGGATTCATGAATGAAGGATCATCCGGATCAATCATCGACCTGAAAGCCGGTACTTTCTTGCATCCGCTGATCAGTTCCTCATAGGTGACCGGTTGATCCGCATCCCACAGCTTCTTGCACTCCTGTAGGAGCCATAATCCGGTAATGTTTTTTAATAGCCTGATTTTTTTGCCTACGCCTCCCTCATTGGTAAACAGGTATTTGAAGCTCTCTTCTGTTACGACAGGCTGGTCGGTTTCAATACCCATCAGGGACCATGTCCCAGAACTGATGTAAGCCCAGTTCCTGCCTTCGGCCGGGATGGCTGCGATAGCTGAGGCTGTATCATGCGCACCCACGGCAACCACCGATACCGATGGGATTCCCATTTCACTCAGGATTTCCGGCTTCACATTTCCCACCTGGGTTCCCGGGTCCACGATGTCCTCCAGAACATGTATCGGCAATCCGAGACGGAGCATCAGGTCGGGAAACCAGTTCCGGGTTTTCGGATTGAGCATCTGGGAGGTGGATGCTATTGTATATTCGGTATAAGGAGTACCGGAAAACATATAGGTGAGCAGGTCGGGCATGAAAAGGAGTTTGTCGGCCTGCAGGAGCAGGGTAGGGAACTGCTTTTTCAGCGCCCATAGCTGGAACAAAGAGTTGAATCGCATAAACTGAATACCGGTCCTGGTATACAGATCCTTTGGCCGGATCACTTTGAACACCTGTTCCATGGCCTCTTCGGTGAGGGAATCCCTGTAGGCGAAAGGCATCTCCAGGAGGTTGGAACTGCCGTCAAGAAGTCCGAAATCCACTCCCCAGGTATCAATACCAATGGAAACAGGTATCACACCGAAGGTATGAACGCATTTCCTTAATCCGGTTTTCAGCTCCGAGAAGAGCTTGTTCACATCCCAGTGATAGTGACCCTTTTGCAGGGTCATTTCATTTGGAAAGCGATGGATTTCCTTCAGATCGATCTTACATCCGTCGAATGTGCCGAGAATGGCCCTGCCGCTGCCGGCACCAATATCGAAGGCAAGGAAAGAGGAATTGTTCATGGAGGGCAAAGTTTGGCTTTGCCCTAAAAATACGAGTTTTTCAAGATGAATGGCTAAAACTTTTCAGCGATATGGCGGCTGATAGTCTTTCGGATCTGCTCTGAATCGGTAACGTAACCTTCTGCATGAATGGAGGTGACGAACTCCTCATGATTCCTGCCAGCCCGGTAATCAGGTTCTTTTGACGGATGCTTAAGATATCTGGCGATATAAGCCGGTGACTCTGAAATGTTCAGCACGGCATGATAAAGCACCAGGGTGCGCTTGCGGTAGATCGATGATCCCAGGATCTTTTTTTCCCCTATGGCAATGTCGGAAATACCCTTCTCCGCCAGGTTTCTCACTCCGGTTTCCTCAAGGGCATCCATGATGATCCGGTTGATCCGGCGGAAATAGGTCTTAGGATTTTCCATAGCCGGCGCATGAAAACGAATCGAGATCACCAGTGTCCTCGGTGTCAGGATTACCGTTTGTCCGCCCGAATGCCTTTTGTACACCGGAACCTCCTCAGCCTCGGCAAGCTCCAGATGCACAGCGCTCTCCGGGCTGTTGCTTGTCCCTAAAACAATACAGCTCCGCTCCGGCTGCCAAACCATAAACGCCGTCCCCTCCGACTCCGGATCAAGCAAAACTGAATCGGGTAATGGATACATTTGATGTGGTGATGTGATGATGTGGTGATGTGGTGATGTGATGATTTGATGATTTGATGATGTGGTGATGTGGTGATTTCCTCAACCCCTTTCCCCCTCATGCCCTCTTGCCCTCATGCCCTCATGTCCTCATGCCCTCTTGCCCTACTTATGTATCGGTTTGTCGGCCGCATCCATGCCGGCTTCGAGGAAGACCTCGGCAACGGTGGGATGGGCGTGAACGGTGCGGGCTACATCATAGACCGTGGCCTCCACCGACATAAAGGCGGCAGCTTCTGCGATCAGGTCGGTGGCGTTGGCGGCAATGATTTGAACGCCAAGTACTTCCCCGTATTGTTTGCCCGAAAGGATGCGGATCATTCCTTCGGCTGCATCCTCGGCCAGCGCTTTACCGTTTGCCGACATGGGGAATTCGCCAATCCGGTATTCGATTCCCTTATTCCGGATCTCTGCTTCGGTAAGACCGATCTGGGCAACTTCGGGAACGGTGTAAATATTGATCGGATATTGTTTGATGTCCATGCTTCCTTCCACTCCCTGGATGTGGTTTACCACAAACACTCCCTGGGCTGATGCGGCATGGGCCAGATAGGAAAGCCCGTTCACATCGCCGGCGGCAAAAATGGAGGGCACACAGGTCTGCAGGAATTCATCCACGGGGATAAAATTGTTTTCGCCCACCTGAAGACCGACCTCGGACGGAGGCACTATTCCCTTGCGCCATGAGCAGTTGATGACGATATCATATTCGATCTCCTGCTGATTGACCTGGAGTATGTCATCGGTTGCCCCCCGGATCTTACCGTTCTCAATGATTCTGATACCCTGGCCGCGTGTTTTTTTCAGGATATACTGCCGGAGGTAATCATCCACACCCGGGATCACATTCTCGGCCGGGCTAACCACCGTGACCTCCCTGTCGATCAGCTGAAAAAACTGTGCCAGCTCAAGGGTTGCCGGACCATGGCCCACAAGCACAATCCTTTTCGGGATCTGAGGCAGATCCAGAAGATATTCTACCTGAATCAGCTTGTTTGCCGGGATCTCCGCTTCCAATGCTGCCGGATAGGATCCGGTTGCGATCAGTATATTCTTTGCTTCCAGCAGCCGGTTCTGTACGCTAACCGAGTTGGGCCCCGTGATCCTGGCTTCACCCCTGATCACCTCAACACCATTTTTTTTCAGCAGGAAGTTGATTCCGGCGGTAAGCTTCTTAACGATCTGTCCTGATCTCTTCTTTGCATTGTCCCAGTTGAATGAAACCTTGGTCAGGTCGATCCCGTCGATCCCGAGGTTCTCCGCTGCCTTCAGCCGTGCATAGAATTTAGCGCTCTCAATCAGGGCTTTGGTGGGAATGCATCCCCAGTTGAGACACATGCCACCCACCTCTTTTTTCTCCACCAGTGCAGTTTTCATTCCGAGCTGACCGGCCCGTATGGCCGCAACGTACCCTGCCGGACCGGCACCGATAATGATCAGGTCGTATACCATAAGGTTAGATTTTAGACAAACAAAGTTAACCGATAATCAATGCAACAGGATCGCCCAGATACTCCATTATTTTGTTCAGGAACCGGGTCACTTCGCCTCCGTCAACAATCCGGTGGTCGACCGAAAGGCTTAATGGCAGGATAATACCGGGAACCACCTGTCCCTGCTTCACTACCGGTTTCTCCACAAGGCGGCCTATTCCCAGAATCCCGGCCTGGGGATAATTGATCACCGGAACGGCAAATTGCCCGCCGATAGAGCCGAAATTGGTCAGTGTAAAAGTCCCGTTCTTCATATCGTCAAGGGAGAGTTCCCGGCGGCGTGCTTTCTCGGCATAGGTGTTGATCTGAATAGCTATGTCCCTGATGGTCAGTTTGTCAACCTGATTAACCACCGGCACAACCAACCCCTCTTCGGTATCCACAGCCATTCCTATATTGTAATATTTTTTGAGGATCAGCCGTCCGTTGTCCAGGTCCATTTCAGAGTTCAGCACCGGATGCTGCCTGAGTGCCAGCGCAACAGCCTTCATAATGAATGGAAGATAGCTAAGCCTGATCCCCTCATTGGCAAAAGTCTCCTTGTATTTGCTCCTGATGCGCACCAGCTCCGATACTTCAACCTCATCAAAAACGGTCATGTGAGCGGCATTGTGCTTCGAGGTGATCATATTCCGGGCAATGGCTTTCCGTATCTGGCTCAGAGGTCTGATTTCGACGGGAAGCTCACCTGATGCCGCAGACACGCCCGAGGTCGGAGCCGGCCGGGGGTCGCTGACCTTTACAGTGCCCGCCCGGTTAAAATAGTTCTGAATATCTTGTTTGGTAACCCGTGCGGCTGGACCGGTGCCCGGCACAAGATCAATGTTGATGCCCATCTCTTTTGCCATAGCCCTTGCTACCGGTGTGGCCAGGGCTTTTCTGCCGGTTCCGTGAGCCTGTGTGGTGGAAGATGTCGCAGAAGCTTCATCCGTGGCTGGCAGATAGGCATTGTTGTCTGCAATCTCAAGGGTCCCAACCACTCCGGCTCCCTCCTCTTTCACGGCTTCAAAAGCAGGTTTGGAGGCTTCGGTAATAGCAGCCTCCCCTTCAAGTCCGGGAAGTTCAAACTCCACCAGCGGCGTGCCTACGTGAATGGTTTCACCGATTTTTCCGTACAAAGCGGCTATCCGGCCTGTTTTGGGCGAAGGAATATCGGTTACAACCTTGTCGGTTTCCATTTTGACCAGCGGCTGACCCATAACCACCTCCTGGCCTTTATCAACATACCATTCGGCAATGATGCCCTCGTCGAGTCCTTCGCCAATATCCGGAAATTTGAAAATATACCTCATGAGATCAGAATTTTACAGTTTTTTGAATCTCATAAAAGATCTTCTCCGGAGAGACCATATAGTGATGCTCGCCTTTTGGCAGGGGAACGATCGTGTCAAATGCGGTAACTCGTTTTGGCGGGGCTTCAAGGTAAAGAAATGCCTCCTCGGTGGCAACCGCCATGATTTCAGCACCGACCCCGAATGAGGTGGGCTCTTCAGCCACAAAAACCATGCGGCCCGTTTTACGCACGGATTCGGCAATGGTTTCCTTGTCGAGTGGATAAATCGATCTCAGATCGATCAGTTCAGCCGAAATGCCGGCCTCCTTAAGCCGGGGCAACGCCCGCTGAACCTCCCTGATCATTGCACCATAGGCTATCACGGTAACATCTTTTCCGGGAGTCAGTATCTTGGCTTTCCCGATGGGGATCGAATATTTCTCCTCGCTGACCTCCTGCTTGATGGCCCGGTATATTCTTTTAGGCTCCATAAAGAGAACCGGGTCATCCGATTCAATGGCCGAGATAAGCAAACCTTTGGCATCCCCGGGGGTCGAAGGTATGACCACCTTGAGTCCGGGAATCTGTGCATACAATGCCTCCATGCTTTCGGAGTGGTGCTCAAGGGCATTGATGCCCCCGCCATAGGGAATCCTTACCACTACCGGCATGGGAAAACGTCCTCTGGACCGGTTCCGCATCCTGGCCAGATGCGATATGATCTGGTTAAAGGCAGGATACACAAATCCGCAAAACTGCATCTCTACCACCGGTCTTAAATCGGCAGCGGCCATTCCAACGGCAGTCCCGACAATGGCAGATTCCGCCAAGGGCGAATCGAAAACCCTGCGGGCACCGTATTTTGACTGGAGTCCTTCCGTTACGCGGAAAACCCCTCCTTCAACCCCGACATCCTCGCCGTAAACGACCACTGACTGATCTTCCCTGAGCTTTATGTCCAATGCGTCGTTGACCGCATTTACCATGTTCATTACTTTCATTCAGACTCCTCCTTTCAGGCAATTGACTCTTTCCACTTCAGGAACTTTTCGTGTTCCACCTGCTGCCGTCTCAGATCGTCCGGCATTTCAGCATACATGTATTTAAACACATCCTCAAGCGCGTAGGGAGGATGGTTTTCCGCTTCGGTGAACTGCCGGTCAATTTCCTGTCTGAATTGTCCGATCAATGTCTCCTCCTGATCTTCCTGATACAGATCCTTGCTGAGGAGATACTTTTTGAGCCTTTCAAGGGGATCCTTTTTGTCCCAACTCTCCTCCTCCTCTTTCGTCCTGTATTTGGTCGGGTCATCTGAAGTGGTGTGAGCCCCCTTGCGGTAGGTAACAGCTTCAATCAGCACCGGCCCCTTGCCGCTCCGACAGTATTCCCTGGCTTCCCTGACGGCTGCCAGCATGGCGAAAAAGTCGTTTCCGTCAACCCTGATTCCCGGCATTCCGTAGGCCACCGCCTTGATGGCAATGCCGTCGGATGCAGTCTGGGCCCTGAAGGGCACGCTGATGGCAAACTGATTGTTCTGAACGATGAATATCACAGGAGCTTTCCATACAGCTGCAAAATTGAGGGCTTCATGAAAATCGCCCTCCGAGGTACCTCCGTCGCCTACAAATGTGAATACCACCTCGTCCTTCTGTTCATAGTTGATCGCATAACCGATTCCGGCAGCATGTTGCAGTTGGGACGAAATGGGAACGGCGATCGGAAGGAAATGATGTGCGTCGGGCCAGCTGTTACCCTCTTCATA